>MDTB01067725.1_pt1 | contig 17097 bp, 19 predicted proteins | sample 811161 | NCBI WGS metagenome assembly MDTB01 (sample SAMN05326650, study PRJNA326480) | marine metagenome | isolation source: seawater | place: Mediterranean Sea | collected 2009
ACCTGCAGACCAAACGGTTACTGGGCGGATCGAGGTGGGATCTCAAGGCCCGCAATCTGGCCCAGGGCCAAAATGATTTCTTCAACGCCATCACCAATTTTCAGATCAGAGAAGATTGTTGCCCGGTTACCCCTCTGCGCAGCAGCGTCGCGCCGCATGACATTAATATCGACGTCAACATAGGCAGCAAGATCTGTTTTGTTGATGACGAGAATATCCGATCGGGTTATCCCCAATCCACCCTTTCTGGGAATTTCTTCTCCCATGGCCACAGAAATCACATAGATGGTGAGGTCTGCTAATTCTGGGCTAAAAGTTGCAGCAAGATTGTCACCACCAGACTCAATAAAGATTAATTCAAGATCAGGAAATTTTTCCACCAGATCGTCAATGGCCGCAAGATTGATCGAAGCATCCTCCCGAATAGCAGTATGGGGACAGCCGCCGGTTTCAACACCGCGAATTCTGTCCATGGGGAGAGCCTGCACGCGCATCAAGTATTCGGCATCTTCTCTTGTGTAGATGTCGTTGGTTACCACCGCCATCGAAACATACCCGGAAAGTTTCCTGCAAAGGGCTTCCGTTAGGGAGGTTTTACCGGCCCCAACTGGCCCACCGATGCCCACCCGCAATGGTCCATTCATGTTCTGAATATCCTTGTCATCATGTCCTCATGCCTCATTGCACAAATATCGGACGCAAAACTTGCTCCCCCCAAATCCTCCAGCCCTGCATGACATGCCTTTAAAGTCGTCACTTCAATGTTCGCAAAAAGTTCTTGTAGGATCAGCTGACCTTCCGTTTGGCCAAGTGGCACCAGCCGAACGCAACCCGACACCAGGTTGGCAACCGTGGCATGGAGATACAGTGCGAGGGCATCATTCAGGGGCATTTCCGAATACCGAGCAGCATTAGCACAAACTACCGGAAGAACATCGGGAATCAATTCTTTTGCAAGCATGGCTCCGGCAATACGCGAGAAGGCCGTGCCCTGGCATAGGGATTCCTCCAACCGTTCGCGGGATCCTGCAAGTGCTCTGGGCAAATGGCTCAGGGGGATATCTCTATAAGCATGGGCAAAGATTACCGCATCATTCCAAAGACTGCCCGATTCCAAAAGATGGCCAAGCCACGAACCAACATCCATGACGTTCTCGACCATGCCGTCGCTCACAGCCTGCTCAAGCCCATGACTGTATGCAAAGCCTCCTGTGGGGAATGAAGAAGAGAACCAAGAATGCATCCGGTGAATCTTCAGGCGATTGGCGTCAATGATCATGGCTATGGGTCCTTCCACGACCGTAGGCACCACCCTCAGGCATGAAAGGCTCCTGGACGAGACTCGTGCGACCACCAAGATGCTCTATCATGTGCTGAATAACATGATCAGGCCGCACAAGCAGCCTGTCGTCTTCGATCATGCAAGCGAGATGGCGGTTGCCAATGTGCCAAGTCAAACGGACCAATGACCGTGTGTCCGCGCCCCTTATCTCCAGAAGATCCTCGGGTGCCGCAATGACCTCCACAAGCGCTCCATTTTCCAGTTTAAGTAAGTCCCCATGCTGCAAATCGGTGACTGTGGGCAAATCGAGGAGAAATTCTATTCCACGATCAGTGCGCAGAACCACACGGCGCTTAAAGCGATCCTCATAGGTTAGGGTCACACTATCGTTGCTCGCCCCTTTCCCCTTCAATACAGCGAAAGCCCTCAACATGTCAGTACAGAAAATAACGCTGAGCCATGGGCAATTCGTCCGCTGGCTCACAGGTCAAAAGGATGCCGTCTGCACGGACCTCATAGGTTTCGGGGTCAACGTCTATTTTGGGAAGCGCATTGTTGTGAACCATGTTTTGCTTGCCAATATTGCGCGTCCCTCCAACAGGCAGAAGCTCTTTCATGAGACCCAAATTCCCTTTTAGGTTCTTCGTCAGAGAGGCTTGAGAAACAAAGGTCACTGACGTGGAGGACAACGCCCCCCCATGACCTGCGAACATAGTACGGGAATAGACGGGCTGTGGCGTTGGAATCGACGCGTTGGGATCGCCCATCTGCGCAACCACGATCATTCCTCCCAACAAGACCATTTCGGTTTTTACCCCAAAGAAGGCCGGATCCCATAAGACCAGATCAGCACGTTTTCCGACAGTGATACTTCCAATATGGTTTGCCATCCCGTGGGCAATGGCTGGATTGATCGTGTATTTCGCCAAATAACGCTTCACGCGTTTGTTGTCATTGTCACCATCCTCCTCCGCAAGTCTTCCGCGTTGCTGTTTCATCTTATGGGCAGTTTGCCAGGTCCGGATCACCACCTCGCCCACACGTCCCATGGCCTGACTGTCTGATGCGATGATGGAGAATGCACCCATGTCGTGAAGAATATCCTCAGCCGCTATGGTTTCCTTCCGGATGCGGCTTTCTGCAAAGGCAACATCTTCCGGGATAGCGCGATCAAGGTGATGGCACACCATGAGCATATCCAGATGCTCCTCAAGTGTATTCACCGTGTATGGCATTGTTGGGTTGGTCGAGGAAGGGATCACATGGGTTTCACCGCAGACCCTGATGATATCTGGCGCATGGCCCCCTCCCGCACCTTCGGTATGAAAAGCGTGGATGGTCCGGCCCTTTATGGCCGCCATGGTGTTTTCAACAAATCCGCTCTCATTTAGGGTATCTGTATGGATCATCACCTGCACATCATGCTCGTCCGCAACGCTGAGACAGCAGTCGATTGCGGCAGGGGTGGTGCCCCAATCCTCATGCAACTTTAATGCGCTCACACCCGCTTCGATCTGCTCAACCAACCCCTGGGGCTGAGAAGCATTGCCCTTGCCCGAAAGCGCAACATTGATAGGAAGAGCATCAAAAGCCTGCAACATTCTGCTGATATGCCAAGTTCCAGGCGTACAGGTGGTTGCCATCGTACCATGGGCTGGACCTGTCCCACCGCCGAGCATGGTGGTGATTCCAGAATGTAGAGCATCATCAACTTGCTGCGGACAGATCCAGTGAATATGGCTATCGAACCCACCGGCAGTTATGATCTTACCCTCAGCCGCGATGGCTTCGGTACCTGGTCCCACAACAATATTGACCCCTGGTTGGGTATCAGGGTTGCCTGCCTTTCCAATGGCAAAGATACAACCATCCCGCAACCCGATATCCGCCTTGTAAATTTTGTCAACGTCTAGGATGAGGGCGTTGGTGATGACCGTGTCGACAGCACCCTGAGCCCGAGAGAACTGGGATTGCCCCATCCCATCACGCAAGACCTTGCCACCGCCAAACTTAACCTCCTCGCCATAGACCGTGCAGTCATGTTCGACTTCGATAATCAGATCCGTATCGGCAAGGCGCAGCTTGTCGCCTGTGGTTGGGCCATACATATCCGCATAGGTTGATCGTGGGATCTGGTAGGCCATCACAGCGCCCCCATCACAAGACCGTTAAAACCGTAAACATGCCGCAAACCTAAGAAGGGAACGAGCGTAACCATGCGTGTTTGCCCGGGCTCGAACCGAATAGCTGTCCCCGAGGCTATGTTAAGCCTCATGCCCTTCGCTACTTTCCGGTCAAAGACCAGTGCCGGATTTGTTTCAGCAAAATGGTAATGGCTGCCAACCTGTATGGGGCGGTCTCCCGAATTCTCCACGGACAGCTCCAAGTTCTCAGCCCCATCATTGAGGGTAATACGGCCAGGGGCACAAAAAATTTCTCCAGGGATCATTTGCGCCTCACGACACAGGCAAACAACACCAAGGCTGCCATGCAAACCAACACAACCCAACTGTCCAAGCCATGGGGATGAATGTGAAACCCGTCATGCGCCATGACGCTGGTGGCTGAAGTGCCCCAAAGTATAGCTTGAAATTTCATCATTCATTATCTCCTTTTCAACGAATGGGGTGGTGAACTGTTACGAGCTTGGTACCATCAGGAAATGTTGCTTCCACCTGAACGTCATGAATCATCTCGGGAACCCCTGGCATGCACTGATCTGCTCTGATGACCTTTGCTCCCTCAGCCATCAAATCAGCCACGCTTTGGCCATCGCGTGCGCCCTCGACGACAAAATCCGTAATCATCGCAATAGCCTCGGGATGATTTAGCTTAACGCCTCGTGCAAGACGTTGCCGTGCAACCATGGCAGCCATGCTAACAAGCAATTTCTCTCTCTCGCGGGGAGTTAATTTCATCTTTTCCTCACATCAACCAAACACGCGGCAAAGTTCGACCCGTAATGAGGCCAACCAATTTCATCACCTCTTTACGCAAGGCGGCACCATCAGGCGCTGTCATGCGAACCAAAAGAAAATCATTCCAAGCGCTGCATCCAGCACGTCGATCTTGATGATTAAGAGACAACTTCACGAGAGGAGCCTTCTCCTCAGCATCAGGACTAACAAACAGCAATGTTGCAAACGCTGTATCACCGCCAAGAGCGGCTTTGCTACCAAGACGCGAAAAATTGTGAATGCGCAAATTATCCGCAAAGATCAGCTCACCATCACGGAATATCCGCCATTTGTCCCGGAAAGACCCACTAGAAACTGTCTCCCCCATGGCGCGCCGGCCAAGGACCACAGGCTCCACCAACAGCAGGCGTGATGAACCGTCCATGTCCACCTTAATGGACCGCTCAATACGACCACCCTGAAACATAATGCTTTCCTGTGCCATCCATTCCAGCGAGGCATCAGGGCCAATCTTGAAATCATAACAACAAGATGCGTCAGGACCCGTACTGCGGTAGATACGTTCTGCCGTTTGCGTGGCCAACCTGAGATGACATTTTTCTTGTAACTCTACAGAAAGAGATATCTGGTCTCCTCCGGTCAAACCCCCCGCTGTGTTAATCACCACAGCATCGGGAACAACATGATGATTTTTGGGCATCATGATTTTTGTGCATCCGGACTGATACAAGTGAGACAGGCAGGAACGGCCACCTTGAAAGACAAAGCCCAATTCACCAACCCCATGGGCTCTTTGCATGGGGTAAGTTTGTGTAAACCCCATCACTAAACAGCCAGTTTGGCACGAACTGCCGATTTGCTGAGGGTTCCCTTTGCTTCATTAAGGATGATGGTCCCACGTTCCATGACATAGATATGATCGGCCAGTCCAAATGCAAAATCAAAATATTGTTCCACGAGAACGATCGCCATATTCCCACTTTCCTTAAGGTAATTGATGACGCGCCCAATCTGCTGGATGATATTGGGCTGAATCCCCTCCGTTGGTTCATCAAGCAGAAGAAGCTTTGGCTTCGTGATTAGTGCCCGGGCAATCGCAAGTTGCTGCTGTTGCCCCCCGGATAGGTCTCCCCCTCTGCGATGCTGCATTTCCTTGAGCACTGGAAACAGCTCGTAAATCTCTTCAGGAATGCAACGTTCTCCCCTGGGCAAGCAGCCAAAGCCCGTTTCCAAATTCTCTTTCACCGTCAGCAGGGGGAAAATATCCCGCCCCTGGGGAACATATCCCACACCCATTTTTGCAAGCTGATGTGATGGGGTTCTCATTTTCTGCACCGCTCCATTCAAACGATAACTTCCACCCGAATGGCTATGAACTCCAGAAAGAACCTTGAGTAAGGACGTCTTGCCAACACCATTGACGCCCATAACGCATGTCACCCTTCCTGCTTCGGCAGACATGCTAATACCGTTGAGTATCTGGCTTTGACCATAATGCAAGGTGATGTCTTTGCAATCCAACATGTTCAGCGCCCCAAATAGACTTCAATGACTTGCTCATTCTGCATGACGTGATCGATCGAGCCTTCTGCAAGGACTGAGCCTTCGTGCAACACCGTGACACGGCACTCCAACCGACGAACGAATTCCATATCATGCTCAACCACAACAACAGCCCGAGTCTCCGCAGCCCTCTTGAGTATATCTGTGGTATGCTGGCGCTCTTCCACCGTCATGCCCGCTGCTGGCTCATCTACAAGAAGGAGTTTCGGCTCCTGAGCAAGCAACATGCCAATCTCGAGCCATTGTTTTTGACCATGGGAAAGCTCTCCGGCAACACGATCGAGATGCTTAAAAAGCCCCACTTCATTGGCAATGGCGTCAATACGATCGCGGTCGGACTGATGATCCACATACCCAAGCACAAGGAAGGATGACCGAGGGTTTTTGAGTGCCAGACGAAGGTTTTCGTGAACAGTTTGTCGTTCAAAAACAGTAGGTCGTTGGAATTTCCGCCCAATACCTGCCTGAGCGATGGCACTCTCCGACATTTTGGTTAAATCTGTACCAAAATCACCATACCGTACCGTTCCCTCATCGGGACGCGTTTTGCCGGTAATGATATCCATCATGGTTGTCTTGCCGGCCCCATTGGGCCCAATAACAGCACGAAGCTCAGAAGTGCCCATGACGAAGGACAGCTTGTTGATTGCCCTGAACCCGTCAAACGATACGGACACGACATCCAACTCCAAAAGAGTTGCTGCTCTGGTCATGCGCTTTTCCTCTTATTGATGAAATCAAAAACACCACTCAAGCCGTTCGGTGCATAGATCGTCACAAGCACGAACACAAAACCCAAAAGTACCAGCCACCAATCCACCCACTTGATTGTGTAGAATCCAAGGTCAATATCGGGCGCCTGCCCACCGGTGAACCAGCTGGAAACCAACGACACAACCGTAGCCCCAATAACGGCTCCAAAGAGACGTCCGCGACCGCCGATCGCTACCCAGACCACAAGATAAATGGAGGCAATAGGTGCCATCTCGGCAGGATTGATGATCCCAGCCTGGGGATAATATAGCGCGCCCGCAATAGAAGTGATGACCGCAGAAATGACAAACACGAGAAGCTTATAGGACTCCACACGATAGCCAAGATAGCGCAATCGAGGTTCGTCATCACGAATGGCCCGGATGGCACTGCCGAACTTCCCCACCATGAGCCACGAAGCCAAAAGAAAGGCGATCAACAAAGCAAAAGCCGACCCCAACAGAAAAACGATCGAAATTGTTGCCTGATCAATATCCGAGGCTCCAGGAATATTCTGTAGACCGGAAAGTCCATTATTTCCGCGCAGACCGCTGTCGTTTTGAAAAAGGTACAGGGACAAGGCCAAAGTCATCGCCTGGGTGAGAATGGAAAGGTAGACACCAGTGACCCGGGAGCGAAACGCAAGCCACCCAAAAACAAGTGCAAGAATACCGGGAACAAGAACGACCAAAGCAAGTTGGGCAACCAAGCTGTCGGCAAACGACCAAATAACTGGAATATCCGAGCCTCCGACAACCCCAAAAATTTGTGTCCCAATGGCGTCTCTGATTTCCTGACTTGTTGCAGGCAGGGGTGCGTTGGCTAGCGATTGAAGAACGATTTCTTCGGTGCGGCTGTACATCAGCCACATACCTATCATGTAGCCGCCCAGCCCGAAAAAGGCGAAGTGACCAAGAGACAATATCCCACAATAGCCCCAAACAAGATCAAGCGCGATCGCCGCCAGACAAAGGCACAACGTCTTGCCCAGGGTTTTTACAAAACTGGTGGACAGAATCCCAACCCCCACTCCCTCGGAGAGAATGGACACGACGATGGTGAATATTGCGAGAACTCCTATGAAAACAAGTACCGATGGGTTCCTGAGCAAAAAGAAGCGTTCCATGGGTCAGTCTCCTGCGGCCCGGCCCTTGAGGGCAATGATGCCCTTCGGACGGAATTGGATGAAAATGATGATGAACATGATCATGTAGGTTTGGGCTGCAAGGGTGTTTGATGGATTCAGAAACTCGATGATTTTCTGGAAGATGCCGATCATACCGGCACCGGAGAGCGTTCCCCAAATACTCCCCACACCACCAACAACAACGGTCATAAAACTCTGCACGATATAGGCACTGCCTATCTCTGACGTAACCTGGGCAAACAACCCAATCGCAACCCCTGCAACACCAGCGATGCCTGACCCGAGCGCAAAAGTAAGCATGTTGATGCGGTCCGTGTTGATGCCAACAGATGATGCCATGCGGGCATTTTGTGTCACCGCTCGTATCTCTAGGCCAAACCGAGTCCGCCGCAAAACATAAAACAGCACAAAAAGGAACAGTGCAGCCAAAACAAAAATGGCAATTCGGATCAGACTGATTGAGATCACATCATTGATGAATAAAGAGCCATCGAGCCAGGAAGGCGCCGTGAGGGGCCTGGCCTGGGTGCCAAAAATATTTTTTGCGAGTTGCTGGAGTGCAATCGATACACCAAAGGTTGCCAAAAGAGTCTCCAGCGGACGGTGACGGAGATGCCTAATAACAAGGCGCTCTAGCAAAATCCCTGCAAGACCCGCCACAACAAAGGCCAATGGCAACGCCACAATCAAGGAGATCGTGTAGTCAGGAATCAACTGCTGAACCACATATCCCGTATACGCCCCCATCATGATGAATTCACCATGGGCCATATTAATAATACCCATCACACCAAACGTAATGGCAAGACCAATAGCAGCAAGGAAGTATATGGACGCCAAAGACACGGAATCGAGAATAAGATCGAGGCTTTTGTAAAAAGCGACCTTTTGCTCCAAGCCATCAAGCAAATCCTTGGCCGCTGCCGTGACTTCCAGATCAGGCTCAAGATAGACCTCAACAATGGGATGGCTTGCAAGATATTCCTTTTGCTGCTCATCATTAACACGTTCAGGAACCAGGCCATTAAAAGCCAACTGGTCATAGGCACGATCCCTGGATTGTTCGCTGTTCAATTGGGCGACATGCTGTCCCGCAACCATCCCGTGATTGACGTGGTTCAGAATAGCTTTGTCACGGAATTCTTTTGTTACCAAAGGTGGTGCAACTTTATCGTTGACAAGTAGCTGATAAGCCTCGGCAAGGGAAATATCCGAGCCCGGGGAAAGCTTTAGTGAAATATTGGCGTTACCCACCAAACGCTCCTCAAGGATCATCTTCGTTTCCAGCAGAGGAGTGATCACTTTTCGAACATCAACCGATGTATCTCCCGAGAACGTTCGAATGGCGGCCACTCGTTTTTTGGTATCTGTGGCAAATTGAATAATGGCAAACTGCAACAAGCGCTCAATTCGTGTCTTGAGAGATGCATCCGTTTCAACCGAGAGTGCCCTTGCCAGGATGGGAATGTGACTTTCCTCCAGCTGACGCTCAACAACCTCTAGAGCTGATACGCGTATGTCCGGATCTGGGTCTGCGAGTTGGAATAGAACAAGCCTACCCGCGATTTTTCCTCGGACACCGCTGTTGGGCTTGAGTTGGGTGACAGCTAGTTTGGAAAAACTCAAGCCAAGCTTTTCATCGTCAATATCCACAAAGACAAAAGGATCGGTTGATCTGTCTTTAAGAAAATAAAACTTGCCTTCCTGTTGTGCAAACCAGACTTCCTTACGTTGCCAACGCTCAAGAAAAGTCCTCGCCTGAGGGAGATTAGCGTTCAAGATGTCGTCCAGAATAACGTCAACCGTCCGGCTGGAAGCACGAACAATGTCTTTTTGGTGGGGCTGTAGGACAGCCTGCAATGTGCGGCTCTCCATCTCTTGCGAGAACGCTCGATCTGAAGATACCGCCAAAAAAGCCAGAAAAAATGAATAAAGGAAAGCATGAAGGCGCATGATATAAGTCCAGTTATGTGGAGACCCCGAAAGAGGTCTCCACTGCAAGAAACGTCATGTCAGGTAATCAGTAGTTAGAAGTCAGCTGGACGCAGGTCTTGGTTTGCTTGTTGTACATTCCGCACTGTAGGGACTTCCAATCCGATACCAAAACGGCAGACTCAGGCAGATAATCTGTCCACGCATCTCCAGGCACTTCTGCAGTCTTTGAAATGATGTCAAACTGACCGTCAGCGCGAATTTCGCCTATGAGAACTGGCTTTGTAAGGTGATGATTGGGAAGCATCTCAGCCACACCACCAGTGAGATTTGGAAACTTCTGTCCATACATGGCCTCACGCACAGCATCAACGTCGGTGGTGCCCGCTTTTTCAACAGCATTCACCCACATATTAAAACCAATATAATGAGCTTCCATAGGGTCGTTCGTTACCCGCTCCTCACCCATTTTGGCTTTCCAAGTCTCCACGAATTTGGCATTCACGTTATCGTCGGCAGATTGAAAATAGTTCCAAGCGGCCAAGTGACCAACTAGGTTACTGGTATCCAAGCCAGATAATTCTTCCTCGCCAACGGAGAAAGCCACAACGGGGATATCGTCAGCAGAAACGCCGGCAGCGGCTAATTCCTTATAAAACCCAATATTGGCGTCACCATTTATGGTTGAAATAACACCAACTTTCTTACCATCCGCACCTAGGGCAACAACATCGGCCACGATCTTCGACCAGTCATTATGCCCAAAAGGTGTGTAATTCACGAAAATATCATCCTTAGCGATTCCCTTATCTTGGAGATACTGCTCAAGGATTTTGTTGGTTGTCCGTGGGTAAACATAGTCCGTACCCAAAAGGGCAAATTTCTCGATCCCCAGCTCTTCAAGAAAGTAATCTGTTGCTGGAATCGCCTGCTGATTAGGAGCAGCGCCAGTGTAGAAGACGTTCTTTGAAGATTCCTCACCCTCATACTGAACCGGATAGAACATAAGGCCGTTCAACTCTTCCAGAACCGGCAGCGCTGATTTGCGAGATACTGAAGTCCATGAACCAAAAATAACGTCGACATCTTGAACGGTGAGTAGCTCACGTGCCTTCTCAGCAAACAATGGCCAATCCGAAGCCGGATCAACAACAACAGGCACAAGCTTCTCGCCCAGAAGTCCTCCTTTTTCGTTCTGCTCATCAATCAACATAAGCATGGTGTCTTTCAATGTCGTTTCGGAGATCGCCATGGTTCCTGATAGTGAATGCAGGACGCCTATCTTAATATCAGCCAAAGCGGGGGTGAATGTCGTGGACGCTAATAACACAGCACTTAGAGCAATCTTTTTCATGCTAAAACTCTCCATTTGATTTAGATTGAGGGCCCCCTAAACAGGTGACTCTGACCCGGAAAGCCGAGACCATCAGGGAAATAGCGCAGACATCGTTGCAGTCTGCCACAATGATTGCGTATGATAGGTGCGTTTTTTGCAGCGCAGGAGATGAAATGCGATATTTACAGAGCTTTCGCTATCTCAAGGCCATCGTCGAGGCAGGGTCCATCCGTGGGGCTGCAGAAAATCTTGCGATATCGCCATCCGCACTCAATCGACACATCCAGACGCTCGAATATGATATTGATATTCAGATTTTTGAGCGCCTTACCCGAGGTGTTCAACTGTCCCCCGAGGGCGAAATTTTTTATAACTTTGCCCTCAATCAATTGCTGGGTTACAAAATTGTTCGCAATGAAATTAACAACATTAGGGGTCTAAACGTTGGTTCAGTAAAATTGGCATTTTCTGCGGATGTGAACTTTGATGCCCTTTTGCCCCAATTTGCAGCATTCCAGTATGAGAACCAGAATGTTGACGTTGAAATTCACCAGCTTGACCAAGAGCAAATCTTTGACCTCCTGAAGATAGGAAACTTGGACCTTGCCATCTGCATCAACCCAGACCTAAGACGCGGGATCAAGGTGCTCAGTGGTCGTGACAGTCAGATCCAATGCTTTGTTCCCAAGGGAATTAACCTTGGGTCAGTCCCTACTGTGAAACTATATGAACTGCACAATATCAGACTTGCGACGCCACCACGCCAGACCGAGACTTACAGAAGGATAAGAGGCTCAACAGAACGCCTTCGCATTGAAATGCGTGTGAATTACAGTGGGCCAGAAGTTTCGAAACATCTCTTGCATACCAAACTACCGGTTATTGGATGCATGATGATTGCCGAGCTAAATGACGGAAATTTCTCTCTAACCGGTTACAAGCGGGCGTCCCTAGACAGCAAGGATAGCGGCAGCTGCAACATGAGCCTATTGGCAAGTGAAGAGAGAGGGTTATCAGGACCAGCCCACAAATTGCGGCTCATGTTGGGCGCGATATTCGAATAGACATCCACTCATCACCTTAAAGTCCTATGCAAAAAGATTGCTTAACAAACATCTTCCAAACATTGCGCCCCAAAATACTTAGAACGTTAACCCCTCTTCATACCCCTGAAAAAGCGCCTTTGCATATCGGCCCCTTCCAATATTGCCATCCAGCGTCTCAGGCCCACGGCCCGATGACCCCAATGCGGGAGGCCAATTCCTCTGCGGTGTCTAAGGTGATAATAGCGCCGCTATCCTCTGCGTTGCAGAAATTCTCCAACTTCAGTTCCAGATCGCAAGGCCGTGAGTCAAAAACGTTGAAGGCTATTTTTTCCGGTTGCGCCAACACCGCTAAAGCCTGCTTAGAATATCCCTGATGTTCATTCAAAAAACACTGTCCATTCAGAGTGACCTAATTCCCGCCTTCCATCATCAAACCCCAGGTAATCAGTATCCCATGCGGATGCGCTACTGATCCGTGTCCTTGATATCCAGACCGATGTGCCACCCCAGCGCCAAGCTGTTCGCCCCACAGGATGGCCTCGCCCTGGTTGCCCGAATAGCCAAAATAAATTGCGTCTTTCATTTCCAGAACGTAGCGCGCCACCAGTTCAATTGAGAAGGTTCAACGTAACCTATTCATATCATAAAAAGTGACATGTACATTGGTGCTAGGCGAGGGCAGTTAGTCCGCACCTGGCACCAATTCTTCACGTAAATAGCTGGTGTACGTATTTATTATGCTAAAAGGTCAGGTGTTAACGTTAATTTCTGAGATTAAGAGGTATAGATGGCTAAAGGTTATGTCGTTGCAAACATCAGGGTGATAGACCAAGATAAATTTCAACAATTTTCTGGTATGGCAGGGCCAGCCATAAAAAAATATGGTGGTAAAGTACTTGCTCGCGGTCCTGATGCTGACAGGCTTGAAGGAGATGTCAGTGGCATCGTTATGATGATTGAGTTTGAAAGCAAAGACGCTGCAAAGACATTTTATTATAGTGAAGAGTATCAGGCCGCAAAAGCTATTAGAGAGGAATGTTCTGACACTGATTTCATGATTATAGAAGGTGTGTCTGATTAACCTTCAGCACCTGTTTTAATTCTAATTTCTCTTAGTGTTTTAGATTTAGACTGCTCACAGACCAGCACTTGGGGCAAAGTGAGCAGCCTCAACTGATTGGGCCAGTATAATTGTTATGACCTGCCCCCTTTCAGTCCCTCACTGTAATGTAGAGTCTGCGCCAACTTTGAAGGCTGCGGTATCACTGATATGTTCCTGAGCGCCCAGTTCTTCCAGTCTGTTCTGACAGAAGTTCACCCAGGTGTCTCCCGGGATCAGGTGGAAAATACAATCACCTTGTTGGCGGAACACAATTTTGCGAACGAAACATGGAAAGCTGAAATCCTGTTAATCCAGTCATTGAATGATGGCGATGGAGTGGTACGTCCCAAAATCTCTCACGAATTCTCAAGCAATATGAACATCCGGCTAGGCGCCGATGCTTTCTATGGCGATCCCGATAGCCTTTACGGGCAGTTTGATGAACAGGATCGCATCACCGTTGGATTTGAATGGGGCTTTTAGCGGGCCATTATGGGGGGGCCAAATCACTGCACAGTGGCATCTATTTGGTATCTATTTTCGAGCTACCAAAGCATCATATCAGCTAAGTCATTGTAAATGGTAGCGGAGGAGGGACTTGAACCCCCGACACGCGGATTATGATTCCGCTGCTCTAACCACCTGAGCTACTCCGCCGCTGAGCGCTCGGACATAACGCACTGCCATATAATGGGTCAATAACCATTGCCTAAAGTCGGGTTGTGAATATCACCAATTATGTTGCGCAGTTCACTACTGTCAGGTTAGATTGACAGTTATGTATCATGCATCAAACAGTTCTACGGCTGTGGCCGTTCGAAAGATTCCCGATGCGCGGGCCACCCTGGTGCTTCTCAAGCCAATCACCTGGTTCCCCCCGCTTTGGGCATTTTTGTGCGGCCTTGTATCATCTGGCGCCGGCATCTTTGACCAACCAGTTCAAGTCGCCATTGGCTTTCTGCTCGTGGGCCCCATGGTTTGCGGCATGAGCCAGGCCGCCAATGATTGGTGCGACCGACATGTCGACCAGATCAATGAGCCCTACCGACCTATCCCAAGTGGACGTGTGCCTGGCCGTTGGGGCCTGTGGATTGCACTAGGCATGTCGGTTTGCGCCCTGACTTTATCATTCCTTGCAGGACCTTGGGTTTTTCTCCCCACCATCATCGCGGTCCTCAGCGCTTGGGCGTATTCTGCTGAACCCCTGCGGCTCAAACGTTCTGGCATTTGGGGTCCTGGTCTTGTGGGCTTGTCCTATGAAACCTTGCCCTGGCTCACAGGTGTTGCGCTCATGACCTCGGCGGCCCCGTCGGCCAATCATATCGCGATAGCCATTCTTTATGGCCTGGGCGCCTTTGGCATCATGACCTTGAATGATTTTAAGGCGCTCAAAGGAGACATCATCACTGGTGTTCGCTCTTTGCCTGTTATGCTTGGCCCCAAAAGGGCTGCATCCATTGCTTGCTTGGTAATTCTTGGTGCCCAACTAGCTGTGGTGGCGGTTCTCATTGCCCTGGAAGCCCTCATCCATGGGGGTATTATTATTATTCTTCTATTGCCCCAAATCTGGGCCATGTCCGTGCTTCTCAAAGCGCCTAAGGACAAGGCACCTTGGTTCAATGGCACAGGCGTCCTTTTGTACATCACCGGCATGATGGTCGCTGCCCACGCACTTAGGGGGCTGATGCTTTGAACCTTACCTGGATCCAGATCGTAAGACTCGGCCTCGTGCAAATGTGCTTAGGCTCTGTGGTTGTGTTATGCACCTCAACCTTAAACAGGTTGATGGTTGTCGAATATGCCTTACCCGCCATGCTACCTGGTTTTTTGGTGGCTTTTCATTATGGGGTCCAGATCAGTAGGCCCCATTGGGGCATAGCGTCGGATCTACGGGGCCGCAGAAGCTTCTGGATTATCCTTGGCATGGTCATGTTGGCCAGTGGTGGTTTCCTGGCATCCTTCGCCGTCACCTTGATAGATGGTTATTTTGCCATGGCCATGGTGATCTCCATTCTTGCCTATGGCCTCATTGGCATGGGGGTGGCGTCATCCGGTACATCTTTGTTGGCATTATTGGCCACCGCAACTGCGCCACACAGGCGTGCAGCTGCCGCCACCACCACCTGGCTAATGATGATCTTTGGCATCGCCATGACGGCAGGCATTCTTGGTCAATTCCTTGACCCCTATGAGCCGTCAAAACTTTTGATACTCACGGCGCTTCTGGGGGCAATCACCTTATCCATGACGAGCCTAGCTATTGCCGGCATCGAAAAGAAGGTCATGTTCCGACGTGAGGAGACTGGCACCAACATGCGCGAGGCTCTCACCGAAATCTGGTCGGAACCTGAGGTCCGGTTTTTTACGCTTTTTGTGTTCCTCTCCATGGTTGCATATTTTATGCAGGAACTCATTCTGGAACCCTATGCAGGCCTGGTGTTCGCAAAAAGCCTTGGCGAATCCACGACCCTTTCGGGCATCCAAAATGGCGGGACATTTCTTGGTATGGTCACCGTCGGAATTGCAGCCAGCGCGTTAAAATGGGGAAGCCTTAAACAATGGACATTTTTGGGCTGCTTGGGCTCTGCCCTGTCATTATTCATGCTGGCGGGACTTGGACAACATTCAAGCATGGCATCATTCCTAACCATCACGGTAGGAGCGCTTGGTTATTTTAATGGTGTTTTTGCCGTAGGGGCAATTGGCTCCATGATGAGCCTTGCGGGAAGTGGCCGCGCACGACGCGAAGGCGGTCGTATGGGTCTTTGGGGTGCTGCACAAGCCATTGCTGCTGGTTTTGGCGGGTTGGCAGGGGCAGGCCTGACAGACATTTTCCGGTCCTTTATGCCAGACCACCATGCCTTCGGGACCGTCTTTTTGATTGAGGCGATGTTGTTCGTGGTGGCGGCCATCATGGCCTTGAAGATCATTCAAATTGCAAAAAACAATAATCCGACTTTACCCATGGGAGAATATGATGGCGCATGATGTTGTTGTTGTTGGAGGTGGGCCAAGCGGTGCCACGGCTGCCTGTGAGCTTGCAAAAAAAGGTTTTCGGGTTGCCCTGATTGATCGTTTGGGGCGGACCAAACCATGTGGTGGCGCCATCCCACCCAGATTGATTAAAGATTTTGACATCCCAGAAGAACAATTGGTTGCCAAAATCACCACCGCAAGAATGGTCTCACCCACTGGCCGTAAGGTCGACATCCCCATCGAAAATGGCTTTGTGGGCATGGTAGATCGCAAGGATTTTGATCCTTTCTTGCGCCAACGTGCGGTGGAAGCCGGCGCATTGCTTGTGGAAGGCACCTTCCGCAAAATCACACGGGATGCGGACGGAAACCCTAGGGTCATTTACCGGAGCAATCATGACGGGCAGGATCATGAATTGTCATGCCAGTTCATTATTGGTGCCGATGGCGCGCGCTCACAAGTTGCACGTCAAGAAGTGGCCGAAAAAGACGAGACCCCTTACGTGATGGCCTATCATGAGATCATCAAAAGCCCCCTTGCGCATGATGAGGCCGATTATGACCCCAAAAGATGCGATGTGATCTATGACGGTCGTATCAGCCCTGATTTTTATGGCTGGGTCTTCCCCCATGGCAATTCCTGCAGCGTGGGGATGGGAACGGGCATTGAAAAATTTGACCTCAAAGGTGCCACCTCAAGCCTACGAAAAACCCATGGTCTGCAAGATTGTGAGACATTAAGACGAGAAGGGGCACCAATCCCACTCAAACCACTTCGGCGATGGGATAATGGCCGTGACGTGCTTTTGGCAGGCGACGCCGCCGGCGTGGTGGCCCCATCATCAGGTGAAGGCATCTATTACGCCATGATGGCCGGCCAAGTGGCCGCTGATGTTGTCGCCCAGGCCCTTATTAGCAAAGATGCGTCATTGCTCAGAAAAGCGCGGAAGGTTTTTTTGAAAGAACATGGGCAAGTATTCAAGGTTCTGGGGGCCATGCAAAATGCCTATTATCGCAATGACAATAGGCGGGAAAGGTTTGTG
>MDTB01166830.1_pt1 | contig 17096 bp, 15 predicted proteins | sample 811161 | NCBI WGS metagenome assembly MDTB01 (sample SAMN05326650, study PRJNA326480) | marine metagenome | isolation source: seawater | place: Mediterranean Sea | collected 2009
AGCAAAAGAAATATTTTCTTTTTCAGTTTCTAATTTCTGAATCAAATGACTCACAATAGGGCCATCAAGCACCAAAACATCATAAGAATTTTCTTTGGCCTCAGCTATATAACTATGCTGAGCCTCCTTATCGTTTGTATATAAAACAACTGTCTTTCCATCCTTATCAACCTGATTGGCTTTAATTTTTTCCATATACTCTTCCCAGGTTGAAAAATTTCCATCAACACTTTGATATAAAGCAAACTTTTCAGCTTTGTCAAAGAATTTTTTCTCACTGAGCATTCCATATTCTACAATGATCTTCATATCCCCCCATTTATTCTCAAAAACTTTGCGATCATTTTTAAACATCTCATTCAATTTATCAGCTACCTTTTTCGTGATATGAGAAGAGATCTTCTTTACGTTAGCATCTGACTGCAAATAAGAACGAGAAACATTTAAAGGAATATCTGGAGAATCTATAACACCTTGAAGCATAGTTAAAAACTCAGGAACAATTCCCTCGACTGAATCTGTAACAAAGACTTGATTTGAGTACAATTGAATTTTATGCTTATTCAAATCTAAATTTTGTTTCAACTTAGGAAAGTACAAAACACCCGTTAAGTTAAATGGGAAATCTACATTCAAATGAATATGAAACAATGGGTCTTCAAAATTCATAGGATACAACTCCCTATGGAAAGACTTATAGTCTCCTTCTTTAAGGGAAGATGGAGATTTGGTCCATGCTGGTGACGGGTTATTAATAATATTATCAACTGTTTCTTTTATATCCTTAGCATCATCTCCTTCTCCTTCTTTCTTAGACATCTCCTTTGTTCCAAACTTAATTTCTACTGGTAAAAATTTACAATACTTATTAAGTAGCTCAGATATTCGCGCGTCTTCTAGAAATTCTGTAGAATCCTCAGCAATGTGAAGAACAATATCAGTTCCTCTCTGGTCTTTTGAAATCTCATTTAACTTAAATTTTGGAGATCCATCACACTCCCACTTCACTGCAGGCTCATCTTCTTTGTATGATTTAGTGTATATTTCTACGGATTCAGCAACCATAAAAGAAGAATAAAATCCTAATCCAAAATGGCCAATAATGCCAGCACCCTCAACCTTATCATCATATTTTTTAAGAAATTCTTCTGCTCCCGAAAAAGCTACTTGATTTATATAATTCTTAACCTCTTCTTTAGTCATTCCGATACCATTATCAGAAATAGTAATCGTTTTGGCTTCTTTATCAACCTTAACTTCGACCATTAAATCTCCAACATCTCCCTTAATTTCTCCTAGAGAAGAAAGTGCTTTTATTTTAGAACTTGCATCAACAGCATTTGAGACTAATTCTCTTAAGAAAATCTCGTGATCCGAATACAAAAACTTTTTAATGATTGGAAATATGTTTTCCGTTGTCACTTTTATTTTTCCTGTAGCCATAAGCTTATCAAATTTTTATTTTTTAATTTTCCTCATATAATCTCAATTGTTATGCCATTAACTCCCCTCTGTCATATTGTCGCAATTTATGTCATAATATTTAAAGTAAATAGGAGCTAACAATAACCTGCATAGGTATTTTGTACATTTGTCATTACAACTAAATTAAATAGAAAAAATGACATCTAAAGTAGTATACAAAGGAGCTCTCAGAACTGAAGCGATCCATATAAAATCTGGAAACAAAATTATTACTGATGCACCAATAGACAATAAAGGAAAAGGAGAAGCTTTTTCCCCAACTGATTTAGTTGCAACAGCACTAGCATCTTGTATGCTAACTATTATTGGTATTAAAGCCGAGAATATGGAAATAAATATTGAGGGTGCAACAGCAGAATTAGAAAAAACTATGGATACAGACCCTCGTAGAATAAAACAGTTAGACATCTTAATCAAAATCCCAGTTAAAGTCAATGAAAAAGACAAAAAAATACTTGAAAAAGCTGCTATAACTTGCCCTGTAGTTAACTCATTATCAAATGATGTTGTAATAAAATCGTCATTCAATTGGGTAGAATAACACTACACTAAACTTACCAATTCAATTAAAAAAAATTTAAGAATATCAACCCTAAAAAAGATTTTTTTTAATCAAAACAGATTAAATCTTCATTTTTAAAATCAAAATAAATCAAATCATTTTTCTGATAAGGAACAGGGCTAAAAATAATCCATTCCTGATCTTTATAAGTTCCTGAAACCTGATAATCTCTGCCTTGAAAAAGAGACTTTTTAACATTTAACTTATATGAAGAATTTGCAGTAATTAATATTTTTTCAGGACGAATATAAAACCATTTATCATTAATAAAAAGCTTATTTATTGGCCCTAATATCTTTGCACAATAATCATTTTTTGGACTGTTGTACATATTCGATGGAGTGTCAAATTGTTGAATAATTCCAGACTTAAAAACTAAAATTTTATCTGCAATATTTAATGAGTCTTTAATATCATGACTAACTAAAATTGTAGTAATATTTGTGGCTTTTATAATTCTATGTATTTCATCTCTTATGTTATGTTTGATCTCAGCATCTAGATGACTAAAGGGCTCGTCAAGTAAAAGTAAATCAGGCTCTCTAACCAAAGCTCTTGCAATACAAGCTCTTTGCTGCTCTCCGCCAGAAAGTTGGTGAGGATACCTGGAAGTAAGGTGAGATAAATTTGTTAAATCAATAATATCATTCAATTTACTAAGCTGTTTTGCTTCTAGATGAAATACAATATTATCATGTATATTTAGGTGAGGAAATAATGGTGAATTTTGGAATACAAAACCAATTTTTCTATCCTGAGGCTTTACAAAAGTATTTTGATCATTTAAAACCTTTTGGTTCAGCTCAATCCTCCCTGAATTAATTTCATCTAAGCCTGCCAAGCATTTCAAGAAGGTTGTCTTTCCTACCCCACTATCTCCAATAAATGAAACTATTTGACCCTTATCTACACTAAAATTAATGGACTCAATTAAAGGCTCAGATTTATTGAAGTACTTTAGAAGATTAGAAACTTTTAGATGCATGAATTTGTTTGTTTGTAATATACTTTAAAAAGATTAATAACCCACCTCCTATAAGGATGATTGCTAATGAATAAATACTAGACTTTTGTAACATTTCTTCAACTGCAAACTCATAGGTCTGTGTAGCTAAAGTATCAAAATTAAATGGCCTTAAAATTAAGGTAATTGGCAGTTCTTTAAGAAGATCTATAAAAGTAACAATAAAAGCAATGATTAGTGCAAGCCTATTCAAAGGAAAATGAATCTTTTTTAAGATTTCAAAGGAATGTAGCCCCAATGATTTTGATACAACATCATAAGAGTCAGGTTGCTTATCAAGACTGGACTTTATTGGGGTCTTTCCAACAGCTAGAAAACGAAAAACATAAGCATAAATCAAGACACAAAATGACCCAATTAAATAAGAAGTATTAAATAAAGTGAATTTTGTAAATAACAGAATAATAGATAAAGCAATTACTGCCCCAGGAATAACATAACCCACGGAAGTTAAATTGCTCAAAAAGGAATTGATTTTTAAGCGCGATATTTTCTCCACGTAAACAAAGATTAATGCCAATAAAATTATAAAAAATGCTGCAATTGAAGATATTTTAATAGAATTCAAACTAAGCTGAAAAAGATGTCTAAAATCCGTTGACCAAAAATGAGTTAAACTGTTATCTAAAATGAATAAAAAAGGTATTAAAAATCCAAAAATGAAAGGGATGCTACAAACAAAATATATTAATATTTTAGCAGAATATCCTGGAACAATTAAGCTATCTAATTTTGTATTAGATTGATAATAAAATTTAGCCTTTTTTTGACTCATTTTTTCTGTTAAAAAAAGAAAAGCAACAATTAAAATTAACATGCATGCTAACTGAATAGCAGTACTCTCACTCCCCATTGAAAACCAAGCTCTAAAAATACCTGTTGTATAAGTGTTTACCCCAAAATACTTAACTGCTCCATATTCATTAAGAACTTCCATAATTACTAAAAAAACGCCTGCAAATAATGCTGGTTTTGAAAGAGGTAGAATCACTTTAAAAAACAACTTAAAATCAGTAACACCAATATTTTTAGCTAATTGAATATAAGATGTTCCAATCAAACTAAACGAAACTCTTAAAGCAGTATAGACATAGGGATAAAGTGCAAAACCAAGAATAATTCCAAGAATTTCAATTTGGAGATAATCTTGATTGAAATAAGTAGCAAGATTAGGGGAAACTTTTCTTAAAAATACTTGTAATGGTCCAGTATAACTAAGCAAATCACTATACGTAAATGCCATAATATAAGTAGGAATTGCTAGAGGTAGGTATAGAACCACATCATAAAAGTTTTTATATTTAAAATGATAGGCACTTACAAACCATGCAGGCAAAACACCAAATAGGATTGAGGAAAAACAAGTAATCAGAATCAGATAAAAAGTATTAATACTGTAATCAATTAAGAGAGTATCCCACAAATAAAAAAAATCTGCTGATGGAACTTCTAGAATACTTGTAAATAAGAAAAATAAGGGAAGTAGCAGTAAAAATGCAAGTATACTACTACCTATAACCCATCTCTTATGTTCAACTTGAATAAGTTTGCGAATTATTTCCAATCTGAATTATCAAAAATCTTAATTGCTGAACTTCGGTGAACTCCCAACTGATTTAAATCCAAGGAATCTACTCGAAAACTGCCCCATTCTGCTATTATATTAGAAGGAGCAACCTTTGGATTAATTGGATACTCAAAACTAGTATTAGAATAATTTAATTGAGCTTCCTCTCCTGTTAAATACTCTATTAGTTTAAGAGCATTTTCTTTATTAGGAGCATCCTTTGTAAGACCAATTCCTGAGATATTTATGTGTGTACCACTTTCTCCTTCTCCTTGATTCGGAAAAAAAACACCTACAGATTTTCCTGCATTTAATTGTTCTTCATCATCAGATGTCAATAAAAGGCCTATATAATATGAATTTACAATAGCAACATCACCTTGTCCAGCAGCAATAGCTTTCACCTGATCCCTGTCACTGCCTTTAGGGTCGCGAGCAAAATTAGCAACTAAAGCATTTGCCCATTCTGAAGCTGCAGCAGGTCCATCATTTGCAACTATAGAAGTCATCAAGGCTTGATTATATGCATTTGATGAAGATCTAACTAAAATTCTATTTTTCCATTTCTCATCAACAAGATCTTGGTATGTTGTTAATTCGGAAGGATCAACACGCTCTTTACTGTAAACTAAAATCCTAGCTCTGTAAGTTATAGGAACCCAATATCCATTAGGATCTTCTAAATAATCAAAAATATTTTCTGAAATTGATGAGGAGGATACCTTCTGGAGAAGACCTAAACTACTAGCTTTTTGAAGTTTACCAGCATCAACAGAAATAAATAAATCTGCAGGACTATTCTCTCCTTCATTTTTCAAGCGCTCAATAAGCTCATCTGCATTTGCCTTAACAACATTAACCTTAATGCCAGTAAGCTCCTCAAATCGCTTATATTGAGCTTCATCAACCTTGTAATGCCTCTGACTGTATAGATTAACTTCATTTGGCTTTTTTTTATTTTCTGTACAACTACTAATGCAAAAAAATAAAAGTAAAATATATGATAAATTTTTCATGATTTTTGTTTTAAATTTTATGAATAGGCAAAATTAAATTATTTATGGTTCAACAAATTAATTCTTCACTATATTTTTAGTTGGAAGCTACAATAATAATTTCTCTTGTCAGAGGGAATAATTCCAGGTCCAGGATAACCAGTCGCTCTTCGAGTAAAATAAGATTCATTATAAAAATTATTCACTCCCATTTCTATCATAAATAGTTTCTTTTCATATTTTAAAGAAATATCAACAACAGAATAAGCTGGTATTTCTCCAAATAAGGCATTCTGAGTAGGTACTATTGTATTTTGAGCATCTGAAAATTGACTGCTTGTATGAGAATATAAAAGAGATGTTGTAAACTTTTTATACTTATAATTAAGACCACACTTCATAGTTAAATCAGGACTAAACTCAACTTTATTTCCTAATAGAGATTTCTCATCACTTGCTATATACTTTGAGGTCTGGAAAGAAGCATTAACAAATAAATTTAAATCATGTCCAGTAATATTTGCCTTGTCTTGAATAATATTAAATCCAAGGTACGATTCTAGCCCTAATGTTCTAGAATCACCAATATTTGTACTAAAGCGATAAGTGGTCCATATCAAATGTGGCTCTTGCACTGGAGTAGATTCTTCATCATAATATTGCTGTGAATACCCAATTCTATTGGAGTAATTCAAATAAAAAAAACTTAAATCGTACTCAATAATACCTCCAGTTGAGCGTCTCAAACCCAAATCAAAATTAAAACCCTTTTCATCCTCTAAATTTGGATCAATTTTAATATTTGAATTAATCACCTGCATGTCATTAAAGTTGATTGCTCGATAATTTTGGGAAAAATTAACATACAATTCACCATCTAAAAAACACTTATAAGTTGCTCCTATACCTGCTAAACAAACTCCTCGTTCTAACTTTTTATCATCATAAGTAAAATACAAACTATCATTCACAACAGAATGAAAATAACCATCTGACTCTGTAGTAATGTGATCATATCTAAACCCTGGTGTAATAGAAATACAGTCTGTAATACGAACTAAATTCTCTATAAAAACAGCCTTATTAAAACTTGGGAATTCAAAATAAGTTCCATAGCTATCAAATTTGCTATCAAATAAAAAATTAGGGCCTGATTCACCATCGGATGTACCTTGTTCTTTAACTGTTCTTCCCCTATATATCCGAGTCCCTAAAGATAAAGCAGCCTCAGAATCTCCAATCATATATCTATGAATCAAACGAGACTCATTTCCAAAATTATTAAAATATGCAGTAAGTAGATCTCTTTGTCCAAGCTGTTCATCTGGCCAATCTATTCTACCTAATACTCCCAATGCTTTTCTATGAGCCCATAAACCAAATATTCTGGAATGAAACAAAGTTCGAGAACTAAATTTATATTCTAAATTTAATGCCATAATATTCCAATCAACCTGAAACCAATTTCTAGAACGAAATGAAGTATCTGGGTTCAACTCAAAACTAATATCATCAAGCCCTCCTGGCTGCTTAGCAAGATAATCCATATGAGTATATTCCAATCCTAATTTTACTTTTTTATTTGGCTGAAATTTTACTGAAACAAAAACTGTTTGAGCTTCAGAATTAGAATTTTCTCGCCAACCATTTCGACTCTTTTTTTGATAAAAACCATAATAATTCCATTTGTTTTTTGTCCCACCTAAACTGATGAATGTATTTTTTAAATTAAAGGAACCAAAAGATTGCCTAGCAATCAACTCCATTGGTTTTTTACCACCCTCTTTGAGAACAAAATTTAGTAATCCTCCAAACTGAGTTCCGTACTGTAAAGAGGCAGCCCCTCTAACAATTTCTATTTTATCAATTGCCTCCGTAGGAGGGGTATAATAAGACTCTGGGTACCCTAAGGCATCTGCACTAATATCATATCCATTTTGACGTGTGTTAAAATTAGAAGTCCTAGATGGGCTCAATCCTCTAGCTCCAATTTCTAACTGTAATCCTAATCCATCGCTCTCCCAGATATTTAAGCCTGACACTTTAGAATATACCTGTCTTGAATTATTGGTTGCTTTATTTACTAAAGAATAATCCAATAAAATAACTTCATTTTTCTTAGATGCATAGATAGATGTTCCTTCTACTGAACGAAGACGTGTAAGATTTGATTTACGATTATTTTGTTCTTCTAAATCTATTTGTGTTAGCTGAACAACCTCCTTTTGCATTAATATTTTAAAAAACAATTCATTATCTTGAATACGAATCGACTTACTAAATTCTTTATATCCAATACAAGAAGCCACTAATTGATATGTACCTTGAGGCAAATCAGAAATCTCAAAATTCCCAAGGCTATCACTTTGGGTTGCTTTTGAATTATTTAAACTAATTGCAACAAAAGAAATTGGTTGTGAAGTTGACTCATCTATAACTACACCCGTAAAACGACACTGTCCATAAATAGCAAACACAGAAGAAAAAAACAATATGTTGAGTAATCGAAACTTCATCATACTAATTCTCTAATATCCAATGTTTGTGATTAAAATCATCCTCTAATTCTAATAAATTTATGTCCGGATCTATAAATAACTTACTTCTAGATCCATTTAGAGTAACATATACTTCAGCATTAATAATTGGATCTTTTAAACCCCTACTTTCAACTTCTTTTTTTATCATCTTAGCATACTGTAAAATCATATCAGGCTGAGTAGCCATCATTTTTTCCTGTGTAACTGTTAAAAAATCACTATTATCAACCTCTCCTTTCATTCCAGTAGTAGGATCTGTAACATAAAAAAAAGCTGTCCCAGCTTTCTCCATAAGCATCACACGCCAACTAAATCGATACCCCTGCTCCGTCCAAAATAAATCTCCAGGATAAAACAAATATCTAAATGGAAACAACAATTGAAAAAGAACATAACCACATAAAAATGAGCTCACAAGAATCTTTTTGTAATTCTTTAATTTGTAAGGTGTATTCTTTTTAATATCTTTTTTTTTGGACCGAAAAATTGTAGCAATAAAAGCAATAATTTTTTGATGAAATTCCTCTGAAAAAAAGATTAAAGTTGATAAAATCATAATCCACGGGAACATCCCAATAGGAAACATAAGTCCAGTAATAACATGAAAAATAATTAAGACAAAATAGGCTAATGGTCTAGTTCGTCTCGACATTAAAAAGAACACAATAAATAGATCAAAAAAACAGGCCATCCAACTGGCACCATATGCAATCCATTTCTCTGCAAATAAAGCACCTACAACTGGCCAATAAGTTTTAGCCTGAAGCCATATACTCATTGGCATAGCATCAAATAACCAATCTTTATTTAGCTTTGCTATTCCGGCAAATAAATATACCAACCCTATTTGAAATTTAAGTATCCATATGGTCCAATTAGCAGTCTTTAAATTTGCTATTCTGGGCTTTATCCAAACATCAATAGCTAAAAACCTATTTGCCGGCAAAAGACACATCAAAAAAGCTATAAGGCTTACAAAATAATAGTGATTTAAATAATTTGTAAGATCAATTAATTCAGTATAGGTAAATAATAAAAAAAAGAGTAGTGTAGAGAAACGATAAAAAAGCCCTAAGGCTATAGATAGTGATGAAATCAGCAATAAAGAAAACACAAGGTAAATAAGATTTTCATCTAAAGGTTTTACCCATTCAAAACCATAATAATGAAAAAAATTTCTTGGTTGAATGAATAAAGCATCAATCCAACCATTATACCAAAAACGAAGAGTACTTATAAACATCATACATCCAAATATGATGCGAAATAGTACTAAAGGAGCAATACTCCTTTTTTCAAAAAGAAGTGATAAAAAATTTGAAGAATATAACTTATTTCTAATCCCCATCAGAATCCCCAATAGTAACCGTAACAGATAAATATGAACGCATGTCATTTTTAATCATCGGAACCATCTTTTGCAATTCATTTGAAACTTCTTGAACCTGAGAAATATTATTTATGATTTCGTACGGAAGACTATTATTAAAATCAGAAACAGAACTTTTACATAACAAAAACTGATCCTGAATAGCATCAGCTAAGTCACCTTCTACAACAGTAGACTGAGCATTATATTCCTTTAGTTTTTCATAAATACCAACTCGATCAACACCATCCTCTCCAACACCTAAATAAATCTTTTCTAGAGCATTTAAATTAGCACAAATTAGTTCCAAAGACATCTTACTAAAACGAGCTTCTACTTTAGAAGTATCTGCAGAAATTGGAATACCAAAACTTGTTGCAAATCCTGCAGGTAAAGCAAATTTATTTCGCTTTATCTGCTCATAATCATATAAAAAATAATTAAACAATAAGCTTAAAGAACTACTCTGATCATTCCCCTGAGATTGAACAAACATAGACCTGTAGGAATCCCAACCAAGGATAACCCCATCAAGTCTAGTAACCATATCATCAATACAATTAGAAACATAAGACAATCTAGAAGAATCAGATAATTCTATTGCTATCTCATTTAAGGGAGCATGAAAAAACAAATAATCTATAGCGGGTAAACCTTTTGCAAAATAATTTGAAGCTGAAGATAGGTTATATTCACCTAGCTCGATATTGTATTCTATCTTATCAACTTCTGTGGGAAATGAATTTATATTATCTCTTAAGAGAGCACTAAATTCTGCTGCAGGTCCAAATTCAAATACGGAAATGGTTTGCCAATTAAGATATGTAGACTTAAACTGATTTTGAAATGCTACTATAGTTTCAGAATCATTTGTATCAAGATCATTTAATTTATCTTGTAAAGCAGACAATTCTGCTTGAAAAGATAAGTATCTTGGAATAATTATGTTGTCAGCAATATTTTCAAATAAAGAGGAAAATTCTACTTCATTTACTTGGTTTACTTCTTCTACCTCATCTGAACCGCAACCAGAATAAATTAGTATAGAAAGGCTTAAAACAATATAAGAGAAATATCTTTTCATAGTAAAAAAAGCCACCTGTTCTCACAGGTGGCTATATATAAGTTTATTAAATATTAAAAATCGCTTGCATTAGTAATTCCATATGCATCTGCTAAGCTTGTTCGAGTATCATTTATCATTTCAGCTGTAACTTCATTTAAATTAGTACCCAACATGTCAATAGTAGCATCAACTTCAGTTGGAGACATAGTTGCTTGTGAGTTCCATTTTAAAGCAGACATAAATGCAATTGCTTCAGATAACTTATGATTTCTTAAAGCATCATCTGAAAGATCATCAATAGATCCATTTAAATAATGTAAAGCAGAACATAAAACCACGTGCTCCCATTGAGTTTGAATGGTTGCTATTGCTGCATCTCTTGTAGTATAGTCAAGATTATCAATTGCAGCTCTACCTAAAATAAACCCATCTTGCATTAAATGATCAATAGTTTGTAAATTACCATTTAAAGTTTTGGTAGCATATTTCCCCCAATAAGCTCCATCTGCAGAGTTAGCAACAGAAAAATCTGTTGGAGCACCAAAATAACCGAAAGACTCATCAAAATGATGTTGCATTGAAGTATATTCTCCGTCTGCAAGAGATGCCACATCTTTATCCAAATCCATTTTAGCATCACTTAAATAAACCGAAGTACCTTGATAGTAAAAACATGAACCCATGATTCCTTTTGCAATCATTTGAATCGGCTCAAAGCCATTTTCATTAAATAAATATGTTTTTGATCCATCTAATGAACTTGTTGTAGATCCATTTACACTCAAATCTGCTAATTCGTCTATCCATGCTTCAATAACATCTTGTTGGGTGTCAAAGGTTTTACTCTTTAAATCTTTTGTGGGTTGATCCATAGCAAATGGATCAGAAGTCCATGTGTATCCATCATTAGCATACATTGCTTTTGCTTGGAAAGCATCAACAACATCACCACTATTCGCGCCCTTCAAATAATTTTCAAGTTCTGCCAACATATTCAGTCTGTCAATTTGACCTGAATAACTAGCATTTTCAAAATTGTACGAAGTAGGTACTTCGTAACTATTATTATTCACAACATTGTCATCATCTTTATCACAAGAGGCAAGAACAAACATTAGTGAAAGTAATAATAAACTACTCTTTTTAATTGTTTTAATGATTTAGTTTTAACTTAGACTTATTTTAAATTTCACGCAAAATTATATCATAAATATTCACCAAACAAAATTTTTGAGCACTTTATTTAAACTAAATCTAAATAAATATAAATTTTAATCTAAAAGATTTTAGGATTATATTTTTCAGGGAATTTGCCTTTTTTTTCTCTAAAAAATATTTGAAGTTGATTCATATCTTTTTCAAAATCTCCGGTCAAATAAAATATTGGACCAAAACCTAGTTCCTTCTTTTGGTAATCTATAAACCCTAATAATAAAGGAACATCAGCACCTTTTGCAATGTGATAAAACCCTGTCTTCCACTTTTCAACCCAAGATCTAGTTCCCTCAGCAGGCACTGCAACTATCATTTCTTCATATTTTTTAAGCTCTGAAATAATTGAATCAACAAGCCCATGTGACTTAGACCTATCAATCCCAATAGCACCAGTAGCTTTAAAGAAGATATTTAGTGGAAAAAATAACCAACTTTTCTTAATAAAGTAATTAAGTTTTATGCCTTTATAGTGAAAAATGGATAACGCAAGAGGAAAATCCCAATTGGAAGTATGAGGAGCACATACCATTACTGCTTTTTTGATTTCCTTAGGAACATGGCCTATAATTTTCCAACCCAATAATTTAAACACACTCTTTATCAACAGCTTTTTCATCTAAAAAAATTTGATTTAAATCCAATTAAATAAACAACATCTACGGCTCTAGTAAATGCTGTATATAACCATCTTAAATAATCCTTATCTAATACTTCCTGTGGTAAATACCCTTGTTCTATAAATACTTTTTTCCATTGCCCTCCTTGTGCTTTATGACAAGTAATAGCATAGGCAAACTTAACTTGAAGAGCATTAAAATAGGGATCCATCTTAATTGCTTGAAAACGTTTGTATTTTGTTTTAATATGAGCATACTCTTTTTCTACAGATTTATATAAACGATTCCCATCCTCATAACTCATAGACGGTCTATCTATGTATATAGCATCTAAGAGCAAATAACTTTCAAATTCTGGCTCTTCAAGGTAATCAAGCAGTTTTACATCAGCCTTTGCAAACCTAAAACCATGTCGCTCTTCAACACGAAGTATTCGCTTTACTATAATTTGATCTCCATTTGCTATAAATCCTGCTTTAGAATCTTTAGGCAAAGAAAAATAATTATTTTTCACTACCATCAAATGATCTCCAGAAGTAATTTCATCCTCATACCAAAGAATTCGATTACGTATCTGTTGATTGTATATATTAGCTCTTTTATTAGAACGCAAAACAACTACAGAATCTTCAATAGAATCTTTAGAAAAAGCTCCATGCAAAAGATCCTCAAGCTCTTCTCTTTCAGTCAATCGAATAACATCTGGATAAAGATTAAATGAAAATAAATAGTCTTTCTTGTCTTTTTCCAACAACCTTCTTAAAGAAGTGGCATTAATTAATATACCTGACTGCTTTTGCTGTCGAACTACTTCTGTCAATTCTACATGATGGACCTCTTTAAAATAACGATTTTGAAGCTCTTCAGGCATTAATGCAGGACTCATTATAAGTCCTACTGGTGGAAGCTGCGCCACATCTCCTATTAATACTATTTTACAATTCAAACCCTGATCAACAAAACGAATTAAATCATCTAATAAGGCATTACTACCAAATGCTTTATCTACTTGATTTCCAATCATAGATGCTTCATCAACAATAAAAATTGTGTTACTAGCCTTATTTTTTTGAAGTTCATAACGAACTACTCCCGATTTAACTTTGGGATAATAAATATGCTTATGAATGGTATAAGATTTTCGTTTTGTATAAGCACTAATAACCTTTGCAGCCCTACCTGTAGGAGCTAATAACACTGACTTTAGATTAAATTTCGCCAAAGAAACAATTAAGGATTGAATTAAGGAGGTCTTTCCTGTACCTGCATAACCTTTCAAAACAAATAATTGATGAGGATTTGTGTCCAATAAAAAAACTGCAATTTGATGAATTAACTCCTTCTGCCCTTCAGTAGCCTGGTGAGGAAAATTCTCCAATAGATATCCTTGAAGATCTTTTATTTTTTTTGTCAAATTCAATGCTTCAAAGATATGCATTTAGCTAGCATGAAAAAAAATGCTATTGAAGTAAAAAAATTGTAGATTTGCGATGAATAAATACTTAATTAGAATATGGAAAAAAATATACGCTTAGGGCTTTGGATTTTGGTCATTGGATTTAGTTATTTACTCTATTCTACAATCATGAAACCAATTCGGTTTACTAAAGAAAAAAAAGAACGATCTGCTGATGTAATAAATACGCTTAAGGATATTCGAAAAGCCCAAATAGCTTTTAAATCTATAAATCGTTATTATGCTTCTAGTTTTGATGAACTTATACCACTGATTGATACTGGTGAATTTACGATTGTTCAAAAACGTGATGAAGAATTAAAATACTACAATAAGATTTATAGAGAATATCAACTTAAAGATACTGTTTACATTGACACATTAGGTTTTGCAAGCATTAAAGATTCCATTTTTGGAGCTGATTACAATTTAGAAAATTTACGATATATCCCTTATTCTCAGGGTACAGAGATTGATCTAAATGCAGGTAGAATAAAATCTGGAAAACTTACAGTACAGGTTTTTGAAGCTAGAGCTAAAAAAGAAGAATACTTAAAAGGTTTAGATGAAGACTTAACAAAAAATACAGCTAAAGATTTAGTTGTAGGCTCCATGAAATCTGCAAAAATTAATGGAAATTGGGAATAAAATAAAACCAACTCATTGCTTTATTTCACCTGATCTAGAGTTTGATTCACAAGCTGCACATCATTTATCCATTCAGATAAACATAAACGCATTTTCTTTTGCTCTGCTTGATTTATTAAATCAAGAATACATTGCACTTGAACACTTTGATATTGAAAACTGTAGTAATTATGATTCACTTTGTGAAAAAATTGATGAAATCATCTATCAACATAACATTCTACAACAAGAATTTAAGTCGTCATCTGTTGCAATATCTAATCATATAAACACCCTAACTCCCAAAATTCTATTCCAAGAAGATATTGGAAAAGAAGTTTTAAACTTTAACCATCCAATATTAAAAAACGAACAAGAAACAAATGATTGGTTAAGATCTATACAAGCATTCAACTCATATATAATTCCTAGTCAACTTGAACGATGTATAAAGAAACATTTTGATGGAATAATATGGAAACATGACAGCACTATTCTTATAGAAAGCATATTAAATCAATTTAAACTTCAAGAGGGTGAAAAAATATACCTTTCTATTCAAAATAATTATTTTGAACTTATTATTCTGAATGGGAAAAAGCTAATTTTCTTCAATAGTTTTAAATATAAAACAGCTGAAGATTTAATCTACTTCGTACTTTTTACATGCGAACAACTTAATCTCAATCCAGAACAAGTTCCATTAATAATCTTTGGGGAAATTGAAGAAGATTCAAAAATATATCAGCTACTATTTCGTTATGTTAGACATATAGATTTTACTAAACGAAATCCAAATTACAAATACAGCTTTGTTTTAGATACACTTAAAGAACACTTTTACTATAAGCTTCTTAATCAGCACCTATGCGTATCATAAGTGGAACTCATAAAGGAAAAAGAATAAAAGCACCAAAAAACCTACCTGTTCGTCCAACAACAGATATGGCTAAGGAGGGCTTATTCAATATTTTAAACAATACATATTATTTTGATGAGGTCAGTGTCTTAGACTTATTTAGTGGAACAGGAAACATATCTTATGAATTTGCTTCTAGAGGAACAAAAAAAAGTTTATGTGTGGATGAAAATTTAAAATGCGTAAATTTCATCAATAAAACTGCCAAAAATTTAAGCTTTGAAGGCATCTCAATAATTCAATCAGACGTATTTAAGTTTTTAACAAATTACAATCAGCAAAAAGATATTATTTTTGCTGATCCTCCCTATGAAATGGAAGGATTAAATAAAATCATTGATCTTGTATTTGAAAAAAAAATCCTTTCAAAAAAAGGCACCCTTGTTATAGAACATTCTAGTAAAAAGGATTTCTCTAAACAGAATTTTTTTACAAACAACAGAAGGTATGGCAATGTGTATTTTAGTTTTTTTAAATGGGAACAAAATGAAGAATAGATTCAAATGAAAACCCGAAAACAAAAAAAATGAAAAGAATAGCATTATTTCCAGGATCATTTGATCCAATAACGAAAGGTCATGAAAACATTGTACGCAGAGCTATCCCTCTCTTTGATGAAATTCTAATTGCAATTGGAAAAAACTCATCAAAAGAATACATGTTTTCCTCAGAGCAAAGATTGATGTGGATCGAAAAAACATTTATAGATTGTTCTAAAGTAAAAGTATTCAATTATGAAGGCTTGACTATTGATGCCTGTAAAGAAAAAAACGCAAATTTCATTCTCAGAGGACTCAGAAATGCTAATGATTATGAATACGAAAAAAATATTGCCATGATGAACCAATCTATGGCCTCCAATATTGAAACTGTTTACATAAACACACATCCAGAATATGTAGCAATATCCTCAACTCTCATTAGAGATATTATTAAAAATCAAGGAAATGCTGAACCCTTTCTTGCTTCAGGAGTTCAGTTATAGATGAATAAGTATCCTGCATACATTTGAAATGCATGGATTGATCAGCCCAAATAACTTTAGTAATTCCTTCCTCTAATTGTGGCTTTAATTCTTGATTATCACTACAAGACATCGCATACCAGTATGCCTTTTTTAAAACTTCTTCACCTTTGTATAAATAAGTATGGTAAGTAAGGCCCAAAAGAGATCCTCTATGAATTCCATAAACACCACACTCTTCTTCTACCTCCCTAACAGCTGTATCTTCAAGTTTTTCTCCTGGCTCAACCTTTCCTTTTGGCAAATCCCATCGATCATTTCTTCGAATCCACAAAACCTTATTATCTGAGCTTAGAACAATGCCACCAGCAGCTTCAATAACTACATATCTTGAACAGAAATCCTGCCACATAATATCGACATCATTTCCTTTTACAATAAGACCATGACAAATTCCATTTGATAATTTATTAATAGCTGAAATTATGGATAATCTAGAGTCGTATTGTACGATTTCTGAAACCTCATTATGCTTAAAATTTGATTTAGAGCTCGTTAAAATTAATAATCGATCGTTGATAAAAATTCTATACATTTGCTAAATGATTTTAGATAAGGATATTGCAAAAAAAACTGCCGAATTCCTATTGCAAATTAAAGCAATAAAATTACAACCTCAGAATCCTTTCA
>MDTB01001144.1_pt1 | contig 17094 bp, 18 predicted proteins | sample 811161 | NCBI WGS metagenome assembly MDTB01 (sample SAMN05326650, study PRJNA326480) | marine metagenome | isolation source: seawater | place: Mediterranean Sea | collected 2009
ATGATTTTTATGTTTTGAACCGTTAGATACATACAAAAATGAATTTAATTCTTTATTTGAGTATATTAATTTTTTTTCTTTAAATATTGGAGTTATATGTAGATTTGATGAATTTAATCCAAGATATTTAATCCCTTTTTGATACATCAAATTTGACTGCACATACCAATTATACTGTTTATTATTTCTTGAAATAATATATTGTTTCTTTAAAAAGTTTAAAACTTTATTTTTCAAACTTAAATTTGAACTAAATGGATCTAATAATAAGTCGTTATGAAAAAAAACGTGTACAGGCTTTGAAATAAATATTGGTGGAGGCACATTTGATAAACAAACAAAAGACAAAAAAGTTTCTACCTCTTCTTTATAAAATTTATTTCTAAGTTGTTCCTTTGCTAATACAAACTTGTGATTTAAATTTTTAAAAGGGATTTCTTTATTTTTTTCCAACCTTTTGTCAAAAAGGAAGAAAAAATTACTAAGTAATTTAAGTTTTTCTAACTTATTTATAATTTCAATAAGTATAATTTTTCCTCCCCCAGAATTAATATAAACAGAATCAATTAAAACTTTATTAATTTCTTTCATGTTAGTTAAATTAAAGTTATTGAGATAATTTTTCTAAAAATTTTAAAGAGAGTACTTAAAAATTGATTACTTGAATTATTAATTTTATTATTTAACAAATTAATTACTTTAAATGTGTAAGATTTTTCGATTTCAATTTTAGTTTTCGAATACTCCTCAATATCTACTTTAAAAGTTTGTGGATCAAAATATAATTTTCTAGCAATCATTGTATTTAAAAGTTGAGTTCTTGATCTAGTAACTGAAACATTTTCTTCATTTTTTCTAATATTATATAGAGGCATATCTATGTTACTGAGTTCACCTAGTCTACTTAATCTATAGAATAGTTCATAATCTTCAGCTACACTAAATTTTTCATCATAACTTCCAGATTTAATAATAGCATCTTTATAGAACATAATTGATGCATGAATTATTGATGGTTGCATTTTTCTCATTTTTTTCAATATTGAAGTGTTATTTTCTGGTACATTTACGAGACTTTTAAACCTGGACATATTATCAATAATTGAGCCTCCGGTTCCTAATAAAATTGAATTAGAATTGGAGAAACTTGATAATTGTATTGAAATTTTTTCTTTGTCTATCTCATCATCCCCATCCATCCTCATAATAATTTCATTTTTACATTTTTTTAAACCATAATTAAGGGTTTCAATTAAACCACTATTAGATTTATTATACACTTTTATTCTTTGATCTTTTATAGAATTTATAACGTCAATTGAATTATCTGAGGAACCATCATTGACTATTATTAATTCATAATTAGAATAGGAATTATTTAAAACACTATCAACTGCCCTTTTAATGAATTTTTCATCATTAAATACAGGTAATAATATTGAAATTCTATCTTTCATTTAAAAATTGATTTATATATATTTTTTGCAAAATTATAGAAGCCAAATTTTTTTGAAATTGGAATCATTCTAGCAACTAATTTCGTTTTAAATAAATTTATATAATTAGAAACTTTTAGTATACTTAATAATGGATCTTTAGAGTGTTTATTAATTAATTTAATATCTATTCTATCTTTTATTTCATTTCTATTTTTTTTCATTTTTTTAATCTGTTCAATTGAAACAAACTTAAAATCATTAAAATAGAAATAGTGTTTTGGATTGAATAATAGATCCTCAATTTTTTCCTTATGATAAACTAGTTGACTAGCATGATTATCAAATCCATCTATAGAACCGTATAAACACAAGTAATCTAAATCATTTGTATCCCTAATACCATAGATACTCAAAACACTTCCCCCATCGATAATTATTTCGTCATTATTTATATTTAAAGAATTTAATTTTTCCTTTAATAATTTTAGATTATGAAAAGTATTGTGAAATAAATATGGTTTTGAATTATTTAAAAAATGAATAGAATTTGAATTAAGAATATATTTACCTAACTCTAAGGTCTCAGATTGTTCATCTGTTATATGTATAGATGCTTTACCAATATTAAATTTTTCTCTTAGGTTATCTTTTATTTGGTTTACTATTGATAATGATTCTTCATGAAAAAATATAGCATGAATATCTGAGAACTGCTTAAATGATTCTGATAGCTTAACGTGAGCCCCACCATATCCATTGCTAAAGTCTCCAATCCACTTCTGTTCCATATAAACTTGTGCAAGGAAGTTATGAGCTCCATTATAATTTAATCTAAATTTTTTCTCATAAACTATATTTTTAAAGCTACTTAGATATTCTTTGTTTTTGTCAGCAGATGGCCAGACTAGTGCTAAAAATGTATTTGATTTTAAGTCAATATAGTTCAGTACGGCTAACTCAAGAATATTTTGTGATATACCTCTATCTTTAAAGAATTGATATCCATAATTACTTTTTTTATTTTCTTTTATTTCATAGAAAACATCTTGATTTAGATAAATTGATGAGGCAACTCTATGAGCTCCATTTGAAATTGATAAATCACTTGCAACTGGTATCACAGATATTTCAGGATTAAATCTCTTTTCTTTTATATTATTAAAAGTCTTTATAAATGATTTATGAAACTCATCAATACCTTCTTTACCATTATCAATTTCTTTGTATAAACCATTTGTAATAATCTTTATATGCTCGTTATATATTTCATCTGCAAAATCTTTTGATTTATTATAAAATTTAAGGTATAGATATTTAAATACTATATCTAGCCTATTAGGAGTTAAAAGTTCAATTGATTTAATGTAACCATTTTTACTATCTGGTACTTTCATAGATATGTTTTGCAATTATTCTAGCATTATATTTAGCACAAAAAATTTTAGATTTATCTGAGCTAAAGAAATCAATAATATCATCTCTAGTTCTAATAATCTTCGAGTTGTCAAATGATTTAATATAGCTGTCGATTTCTGCAACAGAACCAAATTGATTAGAGTCAATAAAAATCTCAGATGGTATAAAATCCTTAACATTATTTGCTCCTCTATATATAGGAATTGTTAGAGAAAAAAATGAGTCAAAAATTTTCTCTGTGATATAGCCCTTAATATTTTCTATGTTTTCATATGTGAAAGAGAAATTGTAATTAGATAAAATTTGACTTTTTAATCTTATTTCCCCTTTGAATGTATTTAGGTTTTTTGAAGATACTTTATTCATTAATTTACCTAATAATGAAAAGCGGTTTAAATAAGTTAGAGGAAATGATTTTATTTTAAATTCATCCCAGCCTTTTCCATAAAGATCAAAATCATTTGGTGAATGTTCTTCATACCAATTTATAATCTCACGTCTTTTCGAATAAAGCTCATCTTTATGATTACTTATTTTATTTCTTGATATCATGACAGAATGTTTAGTTCTTGATTTTTTCATGTAATTCAACTTTAAAGAGTCTAAATTATATGAAAAATTATATTTAAAATATTTCTTGTTATCAACAACACTGTCGTTCCACGTAAATATTTTATCGAATTTTTTTAAAATGGATTCATTATGATTATTTGGATAAACAGATGGAGGTTCAAGAACTATTAGAAATTTTTTTGCTTTATTATTATTCCATTTTATTCTATTTACAGCATCTAAGTATATGTATATATCTGTATCTAAACGATTACACAAATCATATGTATTTAACTTTATTCCGTAATTGAGCAGTTCATTCCTTAATGATATATATTTAAAAGATCTGCCATCAAATTTTGTTTTATTTAGGCTATCATCAAAAATCTTATTTTTTGAGTAATCGTTATCAACAACAATTGCAGCATTAATCATTACTTATTAATTAGAAAGATTGATTTTAATTTAAAAACATGAAACTTGATAAGTTTTCTATCAAAAAAATCATATAATATTTCAACTAAAAATAAAGCTATAGCTGTTGATACTGCAACTCCATAAACTCCATAAAGTTCAATTAAAATAATATTTAATAAAACGTTTATTAAGATCCCAAAAATTACTTTTATGAAAAGTCTTTTCTCTAAATTATTTGAGTATAAAACTTTAGAATAGATACTACCAATTGATATTAAAACTATATTAAAGCTTAATATGTAGAGAATTAGTACGCTATTAGAAAAAGCTTCTCCAAACAAAAAGTTTATTAGTATTTCACCAAAGAATATTAATCCAAAAAAAACAATTAAAGCAGAAAAAAAGCTTAATTTATACATTAGTGATAAAGAGTCTGAATTATTCAATTTGAGTTTTGCTAGCTCAACAATTCTTGGAAAAAAAGTTTGTGATAATATTGTGGGTATAAAATAAAAAAATGAGATCAGTTTAAATGACGCAGAATAAAAACCTAGATCTTGGTTAGTCAAAAACCTTTCAATCATAAGGATATCAATTCTATTGTAGATAATTGCACCAACAGAGTATAAAAACACATAAGAGGAAGATGATAAAATATTTTTCATAAAAGCCTTGTCTATTTTATGTTTAATTTTAATTGGATTCAAGAAAAAGTAGAATGATACCATTATACTATAGAGAATAACTTCAAATAGAATTATTAAAATAAAATACAATAAGCTTAACTCTTTTGTAATAGCATAAATTATTAGAAATGATTTAATAACATATGCAATAACTTTTAATATTGATGAGATTCGAATTTGATTTTTAGATATAAAATAATAGTCTAAGACATAAATTGGATTAATTATTAAAATTGTTGAAACAACAATTAATAAGTTATACTTATCATTATTAAAGAAAAGATTAATTACTAGAAATGATAATAACATAAATACTATTCCAAAAATTAGCATTAATATCATTCCATTTCCTAAAACCAAATCGATCCTTTTTTTTCTTGATAAAAGTTTTGTAAGTGTAATATCAAGACCAAAGACTGATAGTCCAAAAAGTATTAGATAATATGATTCTATAAAGTTATAAATACCAAAAAGACTAGGGCCCAAATAGTTTGCCATTTTTTTAATAACAACTATACCGATAGATATCCTTATGACTTTCTCAATAATTTGGAAGAAAACTTCTTTTAAAACTATTTTTTTATATGTAGTAAGCTTACTTAACATCAAATTTTATGGAATGTTTGAGAAAACATTCATTTTGGAAACATCAGGCCAATCACTAACACTCCATTTTTTTGGTTTTCTTTTAATTGCTTCAGGTAATTTACTTAAGCCAACCTCAGCTGTTTCAGGTGTCATATAATAATGATATCCTATTGATTTAATATTCTGTTCTCGCCAAGGAATGTCAGGAACGCGACCATCATATGTCATTTTTTTTAACTCTATATAGTCACTATAATTAGTTAATAAGATAACACCTCCTCTTCCTAGATTTAAGTGTTTTCTGAATTGAAAGCTAATACACATAAATTTATTGTTTATATAACTTTTTTCTTTCCAGAGAACTGCTGCATCTATAATTTCATCTGTTAAATAGTAATAGTCTTCCCATGATTCATTAGACCATTTTAATTTAATATTAAGTTTTTTCGAAAGAAATGGTATAGAGATGTAGGTTCTTCTTGGTACAATTATTTCTTCAACGTTTTTATACCTTAAGCATAACTCAATTGCATGAGTGCAACAGTCTACTGCAACTGCGTATGGAGAGCCAAAGAAATTTGCAATTTCTTTTTCAAACTGTATAACTTTGTCAAAACTCATTTTCTATAATATTTGAAACTCTAAAAGTGTCAGATTCATAGTCTTTACCTCCTCTTAGCCCTTCTGAAAAAACAATAAACTCATTTCCATCAGATCCTATTTTTAATGCATGTATTTCATAAGGTGGAGTAGAAATCAAATCTCCTTTTTGAGCTATAATTTTCTTAGCTTTTTCTTCTGAATCGATAGGTTTATACCAGTACTCCAAAGAACCATGAGTAATCAAAATATGTTGAGTTGTTTCTTTATGATAGTGATTGCCTCTAATTGAGTTTGGATTTGATTTTATTACTGCAACATGGTCAATCTTTGAATTATAAAAAATATCTGTTATTGAGCCTCGATCATCTGAATGTATCTCAAGAGGATATTCTACATTTTTCCATATATTTTTATTTTTCATATTAAGGGTTTAAAAATTGAATTTTTGAATTAATTACTAAAAGTTTATCTTTTAAAATGTCTGAGATATTCCATGATAAAATTAGAGCGTATACCTCTTTATATTTTTGAAAAACCTCTTCATCACTTAAAATTGGTATTCTAGTTAGAGGAGTATATTTCCCTATTTTATGTTCTGAATTATCTGTAACATAGTCAATAATTTTATTATTAAGGCCATAATAATTTAACAGAGTATTTCCCTTGGCAGCAGCTCCCACTGCTACAATTTTTTTGTTTTCTAACTTAAGCCTGTAAATTTTATTTAAAGTTTCAAACTTTCTTTTTTGAATGACTTCAGAATAATTTTTATATGTTAGGGGGTCAAAGAGTCGATTATTTTCTTCTTCAATTATGAATTTCTCATAATCGTTAATAGATCGGTTATTAAAAGAACAATAGATTCGAATTGACCCACCATGATATTCGGTTTTTTGAACTTTAAAGATTTTAAGTCCATTAGATTCAAGCATATACTTTGCAGATTTTACTGTGAAATAGGAAACATGTTCGTGATATATTTGATCAAACCTATAATCTTTTATAGTATCAAGCCAATATGGTACCTCGAAAACAAAGATTCCATTATTATTTAGACATGATGAAATTCCATTTAAAAAATCTTTTGGATTATCCGAATGATTAAAAACATTATTTGCAATAATCATATCGTATTTTAATTTCAATTTAGCTACATTTTTACTATTAAATAGCCCATGTATGGTTTTGATATTAGACTTTTTTGCTACATCAACCATCTTTTTTGAAGAGTCATAACCTGTGACGTTTTTAAAACCCTCTTTTTTGAATAAAGAAAGGAGATAACCATCATTTGATCCTATCTCTAATATAGAAGATTCGTAATTAATTAATCTTGAATTAATTATATCCTTACAATAACTACTCCAGTAATTTCTTGAGAATGATGAGTTTGATGAGGTATATGAATAATCATAGAGATTATACCTGTCATCTGGGTTTGTTTTAACACCAAGTTTAATTTCAAAATTCTTTTTATTAAGATAGCATTCTAGAGGAAAAACTGGTTCTGATAAATTTAACTGATCTTTTGAAATAAATGTATCAGCATAAGGATGCATACCTAAATCAATAATTTTTTCTTTCATAGATTAGTTTTATCATTAATTTTTCCAAAATATGGACCATTTTTTACCTCGTACATTACGGTTTCTTTACTTAAAACTTCAAGAGAATGTCCTCCTCTGTACAATACTATACAGTCTCCATCAGTTAAAATTTCTTCATCAATTAACTCATCGTTTACATCAAAAATTTCTGCCTTAACTTTTCCTTTTATAATAATCCAAGATTCCTGTGTGCGGCTAGTATTTCTCTCTATTTGAAAGTGTTTATGTGGTTCAACTTTCATAAGTTCAGTGAACTTTCTTGCACTTACTTGAAGAAATTCTTCATCTGGTGATAGATCTTTTCTATAATCAGATATTTCATTTAACCGTATAATTGATGCAATAAGAAGTTGGTCTTGATTCTTAGAATAAATTTTTCTCATAATATTATATTAATGCATATAAGACGTCTAATGTATTTCCTGTGAAATTGTCTCCAGGCTTAACGAAGCCTGATCCTCTTCCAATCTTTTCATATTGATTTAATAATAACTTGTCAAAGTCGTGCTCATAATTTGAGCAGTCTAAATAAGGGTTGTCAACGAAATCATTTACAGCTTCAACCTGTATCATCTTAACTTTACCAGGCTCTATATATTTATCAAAAATTGTTAATAAGACTTTGTGATCATAGCCCTCTATATCAGAGATATAGAAATCAATTGTATTTATAGACTTTTTAATTAAAAAATCACATAAATTAATTGTTTTCACCTCTATTGATTTTCTTGATTGGTATCTATTTGATTTACTGAATCTTGATAATGATGCGCTTGCATCGTTATTCATATTATCAGGTAAATAAAATTTTACTTTACCTTTTTTATCGGAAAGAGCAAAATTGAATATCTCAACTCCTTTGTATTTATTGTAATATGAAACTTTTTTATAATTTTTAATATTTGGTTCAAATCCTATAACTCTTTTATATTTAAAAAAAATCTTTTGAAAAGAATCTCCAACATTCAATCCTGCATATACTAAGGTTCCTCTCTTTCGAAAAAATAAAGGGTAAATTACTGATACAAATTGCCAATAAAGACGATTGAATCTTTGATAATATTTTCCTAACAAAAACCTTAAAATTTGTTTCATGATTTATTATTGTAGACTTCTAACCAAAATTCAACCATCTCATCGAGTAGTCTCTCAAATGAATATTCTGGTTGCCAGTTGAATTTTTCTCTTAGTTTTGTTGAGTCGCCTTTTAAATATTTAAGTTCTTCTGGTCTCAAATACTTGGGATTTTGGAAGATATATTGTTCCGTGTCTAGTTCAAGTTTTTTAAACACATAATTGGTCATATCTCTAACAGAGTGTGTTACACCAGTAGAAACAACAAAATCTTCAGGTTTGCTATTATTTATAATTAAATGCATTGCCCTCACATAATCCTTTGAATGCCCCCAATCTCTGTATGAATCCATATTTCCAAGCTCAAGTCGATCTTTAATTCCTAATTTTATTTCTACAGCAGTTTTTACAACTTTATTTGTTACAAAGTTGCTTCCTCTTCTAGGTGATTCATGGTTAAATAGAATCCCATTAACGATATGAAGTTTATATGATTTTCTATAGTTCCTAGAAATATTAAATCCAAATACTTTAGCACATCCATAAGGACTAACAGGTTTAAAGGGAGTAGTTTCTCTTTGAAAACCATCTTCATCAACAGAATTTCCAAACATTTCGGATGAACTTGCTTGATAAAACTTTGCTTTAGGAGAATTAAGTCTTAATGCTTCCAAAATGTTAAGTACACCTAGAGCATTTGTCTGAACTGTAAACTGAGGAATATCAAAACTTATCCTTACATGACTCTGTGCTGCCAAATTATATATTTCGTCTGGTTTAATTAGATTAAGATTTCTTGACAAACAAGATTGATCTAGAAGATCTCCGTACTCTATATTTAATCTATCATCAAAAGTTTCTAATCTGTTAGATTGATTTTCTGGAACTGAATTTCTTCTTACAATACCATATACATCATATCCTTTTTCTAATAGGAGTTCTGATAGATAACTTCCATCTTGCCCATTAATCCCTGTAATAAATGCTTTCTTTTTTTTCATTTGTTTAATTTATTTATAATTATAGTCTAAGTTTAACTGAATTTTTACTTAAAATATTTCTGAAATCAAAGATCTCATAATCAGAACTTATTTTTTCTATACTCAAGAATTCATCCCACTCAGTTAGAATTGTAATGATTTTACATGTTGAGACAATTGATTCAAGAGTTTCATACACTTCAATGTTAGAGAGGTAATTTTCATGTAGTTCGCCCCTTTTTTGATCTATAGCATTTATATCTTTTAATATTTTTTTTCTAGAAACCATTGGATCATAAATGTTTACTTTAAATCCAAGTTTTAAAAGCTGATAGGTAATATATATAGAGGCTGACTCTCTACTATCATTTGTATTTTTTTTAAAAGCCCACCCCAAAATTGAAATTTTCTTTTCTAAAGAATATTTTATAAAATAATTTTGAATTATTTCTGTAATTCTTTTTTGCTGATGATCATTAATTTTGACAACTCCATGCCAATATTCAGCAACATCATCTAATCCATAAAATTGACATAAATAGACTAGATTGAGTATGTCTTTCTTAAAACAACTGCCTCCAAATCCTGGTGAAACTTTTAAAAAATGAGCTCCAATTCGATGATCCATTCCAATCGCTTTTGAAACTTCATCAATATCTGCGCCTGTTTTACTACATAGTGCAGATAAACTATTAATAGATGATATTCGTTGAGCCAACATAGCATTTGAGGCTAGTTTAGATAACTCTGAAGACCAGATATTAGACTTTAAGATTTTTTCTTTAGGTATCCATCTTTCATAAATTTCCGATAATTTATCTGCAGCTTTTATTCCTGATTCTGTTTGATCGGAACCAATTAATACTCTATCCGATTTAAATAAATCTTGAATTGCAGTACCCTCTGCTAGAAACTCTGGATTTGACAAAATTTCAAATTTTATACCTCTAGAGTTCTTGTTAACTATTTTTTTAATTTTTTCAGCTGTTCTTACTGGAAGTGTTGATTTTTCAATTATAATTTTATCAGATTGAGAATACTTAGCAATCATTTTTGATGACTTAATAACATATTTAAGATCAGAAGCCATTCCAGCACCTTCACCAGTTTCCTTAGTTGGAGTATTTACAGCCATAAATATCATATCTGATTCATTTATAGACTGTTCTACATCAATACTAAAAAAAAGATTTTTATTTCTTGTAACTTTTATTATGTCAGATAGTCCAGGCTCATATACCGGTAGATTTTCAATTGGACCGTTCCATGCGTTTATTTTATCATTGTCAATGTCTACAACTGTTACATTTATTTCAGGACATTTTAATGCTATAACAGCCATAGTTGGACCTCCAACATAACCAGCTCCAATACATGTAATATTTTTAACTTTCATCTTTATTTAATAACCATGAGGATGATTGAATTTTTTGACCAAGACCATCTATTAGTTTAATCCCTAATTCTTTACAAATCAAACCTTCAGGGATAGAGTTATTATTTTGATCACCACCATTAGCAAAGTAAATATTATGAGATTTTGAATACCTCTTGTAAACTTCCTGTATTGAATTAATTACTGTTTTATCTTTATCAATTGATATCATTACATAATCAACAATTGATAACTCGCTAATTATAAGAGATCTTTCATTTTCTAACATAAACTCTTTTGATCCCTTAAGTTTTCTTTGAATATCATTATTTACAATTACCATTAAATCATCTCCTAAATTTTTTGCTGAGTGGAAGTATTCCACATGCCCCTTATGAAGAGGATTAAAATATCCCGAGACAATTATTAATTTTTTTTTCATTTAATTCTATTATAATCATCCTCAAGTCTAACTATATCATCTTCACCAAAATATTCTCCTATTTGAACCTCAATAAAAATTAACTTGACTGTACCTATATTTTTCACTCTATGTTTTACGCCAACAGGTATAACAATAGTGTCTCCTTTATTAAATTTTTTTTCAATACCATCAATAGTAATCTGCGCAACCCCCTTAATAATAGTCCAAACTTCAGACCTTCTATTATGATACTGATATGATAATCTTTGACCTAACTCAACTTCAATCTTCTTAATTTTATAATTAGCATTATCTTCAATTACAATATATCTTCCCCAGGGTCTTGTTTCTTTTTCTATATAATTCATATTAATTTTTCGTGTAAATAGTTAAAATATTGTTTGAAGTTGGTGATTTTGAAGTAAGGAAAAAGCTTACTTTTCTAGAAATTATTTTTTCTATTTTACTTTCAAGTTGAGATATATAATTAAAATTTAAATTTATACCAACTAAAATAACTTCTATCTTTCCTGAGTCTATTCCTTTGGCATAATCCCCTATAATTATTATCTGCTTTACGTCACCCATTCTTTCCAAAACGATATCAATAATATCCTCTAATCCTAGGTGTTTATATACAATTTTTTGCAACGTTTTAAACAATGGATGCTCTATGTTAACACTATACTCTATTTTATTATTTAATTTTGACTTGTTAAGGTATCCCGCATCATAGAGATGATTTAATTCTTTTCTGATAGAATTTGTTGACTCACTCATCTCAGTAGCTAGACCATTTAAATGACCCTTGTTAGCTTGAGATATAAAAAACTTTACTAAAAGTCTAAGTCTTGTCTTGGATGTTATTAATTCACCTAACATAAATGATATCAAGTAATAAAAGTACTTAAAATTATATTAATTTCCAATAATATTTATAATTAAAAAAAATTATAAAATGAAATATTACTAAATTTGAATTTACATTAAGTTTTGGATATCAATTCACCATCATATTATTTATTAATTTTAATATCTAGCTTTTTAACAATTAATCTATACCAAAGATTATTTTTAAAAAATAAAATACATGACGAAATAAATGATAGGTCTTCACATGTTGTTATGGCTACAAGATCAGGAGGAGTATCAATTTTCTCAGTTGTTTTTTTGATTAGCTCATACAGTTATATTATTCAAAATGAAATTTATGATTTCTCTCTAATAATTCCATTGTTTTTACTAATGGTTGTTGGATTATATGATGATATATATAAGCTAGATTTTAAACTAAAATTTATATTTCAAATTATCGCAGCAAAAATTATAATAGATAATGGTCTAATAATTAATAATTTACATGGTGTTCTCGGCGTGTTTGAGATAAATAGAATTATAGCTCAAATACTTACAATATTTATAATTGTATCAATAATAAATGCAATAAATTTCATTGATGGAATCGATGGATTAGCCAATAGCATTGTAGTTTTATTTCTTATTGCCATTGAATTTTTTTCATATAATCAATCACCTTTCTTTAATCTGACAACAATTACTATCCTGAGTATTATACCTTTATTTTATTATAATTTTAGAAAAAAAAAGAAAGTGTTTCTAGGTGACTCTGGTTCACTTTTTTTTGGTGGACTAGTTAGTATTTACGTAGTCTATTCTCTCACAAACTCTTATGTCATTAAGCCAGAATTTGATATTCACAAAATACTATTTATTTTATCAATAATGATTTATCCAATTGTTGACCTAATTAGAGTATTTGTGATCCGAATACTAAACAATAAGTCTCCATTTATTGCAGATAAAAAACATTTACATCACATTATTCTAAAGTACACTAAAAGTCATTGGAAGTCAACATCCTTAATAGTTTTATTCAGTATTTTAAATTTAATTTTAATTCAATTAATTTTTTAATTTATCTTTTTCATTAAGATAATTATATCTGTTATTAATTTTTAAAATTAATGAGTCGTAAGATATAGTATCTACAGAATTAATTGCGGAAACATAATAAAACCATATATTTTTATTCAAGCTGTTTTTCACATTAATATAATTTGAAAATAATTTTTTATAGTTCTTATTCTCTGAAAGTAATGTATAATAAAGTGCAGCTACATAATCAGTTGAATTTGATAGTAAATATGATTTTTCTAAATAATTTAGAGCCTCATTTTGCTGACCCATATCTAAATAGATTCTGGCCTTAAAGTAAAATGAATATACTGAGAATGGATTTTCCTCAAGAGCAATATTTATTGCGTTTAATGCTTCCTCATATCTTTTTTGATTTAAATAATATCTTGCAATATATGTTTTAATTGGTATCATATTAAATGATAGAGATGGGAATTCCATATCAATTTGACTTAATTGATAATTTTTAAAAGTGTATGACCCATCTACTAAGTCCTTATGAAGTATAACTTGAAACTTATTGGATATAAGTTTTTTATAATTAGCTAAAACAAATAACATAGACAAACAAAAAAAAGTAAAGATTAATATCTTAGTCTTCATTTCTTTCATCAATTTGATTCAATGCATTAAGAAGTATAGGGTTTATTTTAGAAAAGGTATTGTATCGATTATTATATATTTCTTTAGCTTTTATATTATTTCTAGTTCTAATTAAAAAAGCAATATAATTTTCAAAATACTTTTGATTGGTTGGTACTAGTTTTATAATTTCTGAAAAAACACTGTCTTTATAACTAAGATAGGAATCTTCCATTTTCATTATTTTGTTATAATTACGAAAACTATTGTTAGCAATTTCTCTAGAATATAAAATCCACTCAGAGATAAGATTTATTTCATTATTATATGGAAATAATTTCTTTGATTCAATTGCTAAATCTTTAGCATTATTTTTTTCAACTTTACTATCCTCATAAATACCTGCTAAAAGAATTCTCCATAAAGCATCATCGCTTTTTTTAACCTTTTCATCTATTTTATTAAAGTAATAAATCATAGAATCACCTTTTTGTTCATATTTCAGGCTTAATATTTTTAAGTAAAAATGCTTAGCATTATTCGGTAATCCCTTAATGGCTTTATTAGCATAGAATGTCATACTATCCATTTGATTTATATTATAGTATAATTCTGAAATTCTTTGTTCACCATACATCAAAAAAGGATGGTCAATTGTAGATTTATAAAATAATTCTTTTGCAAGATCTATAGAATCAAGAGCAGCATAATAGGACCCTTTCAAGGCACTTAAAGGAACTCCTATATATGTTAAATTAGGATAATTAGTTTCAATTTTTTCCACAAAATCAATAGGTCTTGTAAATATATCCTGTTCTAAATCAAACCACATCTCATATTGTTGTTGTGATGAATTAAACCTTTTATACTGAGAAACACTAGCAAGTCCAGATAAAATAAAAATAAATAATAAAATGATTTTATTGTTTGTCATCTATATTTTCTTTAATAAATGTCTCTAAAATAGCAATACAAATAATAAAATATGCCTGTATAGATGGTCGGTCTAGGGGAAAATTTAAATTTGTATCAATTATTATTACAATAAAAGGTATAAGAATTACACTATTTAAAATTGGTAAATTGGAATTAAAAGTATTAACAAATATTCTTAAGAGCTTAATTATAATAAATAGGAAAAAAAGAAAATAAGCAGAAAAACCAAAAAAACCTGTCTCCGCGAATATTTCTAGAAAATCATTGTGAACATGTTTTGGTACTACATAACTTGGCATTTCGTTAGCCCAATATTTTACAGAATATATCTTCCAATTTCCTATACCTACGCCCAAGAAAAAATTATTAGATATGGATTCAATGGCGTGACTGTAAAATGTAACTCTCTGATTAATTGACTCATCATCGATCCCTTTAACAACAGTTTCAAATCTGGAATCTATACCTAAGTTTGCTGATGTATTTAAATTATTAAATATTAAATATCCGATTATAACAGAAACAAATAAAGGAATAAAGGGTTTAAATGAACTAAAGAAATTTTTATCATACTTGATGGTCCTGTATAGAATCAGAATAAAGACAGCTGATAATGATACAATATATGACAAAAACAGAGCTCTTGCACTCAGCAAATATATAGTCATAAATGATAATGAAGCAATCGAAATAACAAGAATTTTTATAATTCTTTTATTGTAGTAGTTTAACAAAAACAGTAAAATTGGAATTTTTAATCCAATAGCGGCAGCAGTAATGTTTTTATTTGCATAAAAACCTCTAATTGCCATTGCGTTATTAAAATCATAAGTCCTATCACTAAAATAAAATATATAGTTATATAAAGATCCCGTTATATCAATAATCAGTGTAAGGCTCAATATAATAATGAGAAATTTTAGAGATATAGATGTATTTCTAATAAAAAAATAAATTAAGTAAATGGATATTAAAATGACTCCAATATCTGACAGCCTTACAAAAGACTCAGTTTGATTTAATGCAAAAAAACTAGAGATAAAGGCTAAAACAAAAAATACAAGATAAGACAAGAATATTTTACTTTTAATTTTAAAAGCCTTGGACTTTTCATAAAAAAAAAGCAATACTAAAAAAAAAAGGTTTAACAGGCTTAAATAAAACCACTCAACAGCATTATTATCAATAGTATCAAATGAGGGAACATAGGGGGTAAAAGATAATAATATTATATAAAATTTTGCAATTAATTTCACACTACAATATAAAAAAAGCCTCTCAAAAGAGAGGCTTAATTTAAATAAAAAGAGATGTTAAGATATTACCATCCAAGTCTGTTAGTTAACTTAGTAGCAGTAACAGAACCACCTGGGTTAATATCCGTAAACGCAGCTACGTAAGTATAAATCATCTCACCAGCGACATCTAAATCACCATCTTTTGAACCTGTTGGAGTATTGTAACCTCTATCGAAGTCGTTTAATTCACCATTACCAGCAGCAAGTCCAGATGACATTCCATCTAAAGCTGTACCAGATATTTGGTTGGTTGTAACTGTTGGAGCAGTAGCAAATGCTGTACTACCAGTATTCTTAACAGATACTCTCATACCGTTGATCATAGTTGGTGCAACAGTTGGAAGTTGGAATAATCCATCATTTCTTGCTTCATCTAGATCATTTCCAGAATCACCTGCAACCATGGACACTGTAGAACCGTCTAAATCATAGACAATACTTGGGAATGAACCATCGTTAAATCCTGGAGCAAGAGGAGAAACATCAATTGTACCTCCAGTACCTGCAACTGCAGCTTGTACATAGAAAACATTATTTCCATTTGAAGTAACTGTTGTAGCAGTATACTCATCAGTAGCATTAATAGCAGTCAATATCTTGTTAGCAACTATAGGCTCTGTATCATTTAAAGCTAAAGCTACAGTTATATCAAGATCAGTTGAATCATCATCCTGATCTCCAAATTCAACAAGAAGGTTTCCAGCAGCAGCAACACCTCCTGCAGCAGCAGTTCCTCCAGTAGAACTTACAAATGTAATAGTATAAAATGCTCTTTTAAATGAATCTCTTGCAGCAATTACATCAATTCCATCCTGAGTAAACGCTGTTTCCCAATAAGTATTACTTTTATTGTTAATACCATTTACAAGGTTTGTAATAGTTGAAATCGCCTCTTCATCACCATCACCATCAGTATCCATACTTACACCTGTAGCAAAACCTATAGTAGTTCCATCAGCTGTAATAGATATACCCTCTGCTGTTGCTCCAGCTGAACCCGCTAAAGCTTTATCAGCAAAAGAATTGTTTTCAAAACCAGTTATGAAATAGTGAGAAACAATCTCGTTAGTTATGTACTGTCCTTCAGCAATGTTATCTTCCTCGTTAAAGAGGTATACGTAGTAACCTGCGTAAGCTAAAGCTTGAGTAAAGTCATTATATTCAGTAGCAATATCTCCA
>MDTB01107427.1_pt1 | contig 17094 bp, 9 predicted proteins | sample 811161 | NCBI WGS metagenome assembly MDTB01 (sample SAMN05326650, study PRJNA326480) | marine metagenome | isolation source: seawater | place: Mediterranean Sea | collected 2009
ATATTAAAATGTAATAATGGATTTAATGGATTTAATAGAAAAATATCATTTTTATATAAATTTAAAAAAAAGAAAAGATAAAAATAAGCATAGTATTAAAGAGTTAAAACGGTTCGGTATAAATTCACCTAATAGATTTGAGGCTATTAAACATGAGATAGGGATAGTAGGATGTGTAAAATCCCATATTAAATGTATTGAATTAGCAAAAGCGAAGAACTATCCTTTCATATGTATTTTTGAAGACGATGTAGTATTCAGGAATATAGAAAAATGTAGAGACATGATAAATAAATATATTGATTATGATTATGATGTTTTATATATAGGTTGTAGAGTATCAAATAATAAATATGAATTCATAACAGATGATTTAATAAGAATAAATAGTTGTTATTGTAATCATGCTTATATAGTAAAATCTCATTATTATGATATTATTTTAAATAATTTTTATGAAGGTATGAATTTAAAGATAGGAAAAGGTAAAGATGCACATACTAAAAGACAATCTGAAGAATATAATATTGATGTTTATTTAGGTAAGTTACAAAAAATAGATAAATGGTATACTTTTTATCCTAATTTTGCTTCACAAAAAAACGGATATAGTGATAATTTTAATATAGATATAAATTTTTTTGATGAAATATTTAATATACCTATTCATGATAGTCTTTTACCGAATATATCAATTTTAACACCAACATTTAATCGTAAGAAGTTTTTACCCTTAATGCTTTATAATATTTATCATTTTACTTATCCTAAAGAAAAGATTGAATGGAATATTTTAGAAAGCAATGATAATTCATTAAATAATTATGAAAAGTTGTTTAATGATAAATCAGGAATTATAGATTTAGAAAATAGTTTAGGAATCAAGATAAATTATGAATATAAAGATTATGAAATGAGTATTGGTAAAAAACGAAACTGGTTAAGTAATACTAGTAGTCATGGATATTTAATCAATATGGATGATGATGATTTATATTTACCAACTTATTTAAATCATAGTATAGATATTTTAATGAATATGGATAAAGATATTACAGGTTCATTAGATATGTTATTTATTTATCCACAAAAAGATTATCAAATGAGTTTTATTCGCTGTGTAAAAGATTATAGATTATATCATGAAGCAACACTTTGTATGAAAAAATCATATTTTATGCATTGTAAACAATATGAAGATTCAAGTAAAGGAGAAGGTCAAAATATTTATAAAAATCATAAATCAAAATGTGGCAATAGTGATATAACAAAATGTATGATATGTGTATGTTGGGATGGAAATACAGTGAATAAAGATAAATTTTTAGATAATAAGATAAATATGAATATTCAAGGCGATAGTTTAAATATTTTAAAAAAAATATTTAATAATTCAAAAATGGAAACTATAAAAGAAGAAACTAAAAATATTGAAATCCCAGTAGAATTATTAAAGAATATTCGTAATTTAATTGAAGTAACAAATACGAGAGTGAATTGGAAGATAGAAGAATTATTACCAGTCGGAATTATGATAAAACAAATAGATGAATTATTAGTAAACGTGGATAATAATTAAACATGCTTAACAAGGATAGTTAATTCATATAATAATTAAACATGCTTGTTAAGGATGGTTAATTCAAATTCAAATGAATTATCATTATTTTGACAATCATAAAGAGTATCACTTGTATCTTCATATATTTGGATCGTAAGTTTATCAATATTGATTGGATAAAAGAAATTATCAAGATTAATATCACTAGAATAATAAACTAAATTACCGCTACCTTCATCCAAAGGTATTCTATCAATAATATTTTTACCATTACTATTTCTTTTACAAGAAATATATGGAACTTCAGGGATTACTAAATCTACAAAGTGTATATTTTGCTGAACAACATTATTTGAGGTATAAGAAGTATTATCACTAGTATCATCTATATTAAAAAAACCAAATAAACGATATGCTGAACCAATACTAGAATTCCATTTTATACGAAATGCTGTAGAGTTAGTAATAGTATATTTAAATGTTTTAGAATCTTTAACTATACTAAAACCTGAAAGACTACCATGACTATTCAGGGTATTTATTAAATGATCACCTAATTCTTGAAAAGTATAACTACTACTTGTTAAATTAATAGAAACATCTGAACCTGATGATAATTTAATGATTATATTTCTATTATTATCATTTACAGTGTAAATAGAATTGGGAACCATAGCTTTGATTAAACGAAATCCAATAACATTATCGAAGTTACCATAACCACTTGTAGCATTACCTACATTACTGCCTTCAAAATGAATAGTATAATTACTTGTGCTATGATCTAAAGTATGATCAATATTTTTACTATCAACTAGTAATCTTATACGTGTTAATTCAGGAGTAAAATATTTATTTCTAATAGATTCATATTCTTTAGATTTTTCCATATTCATAAAATCTTGTTGAGTATTAAAATTATTATAGTGAACACCTATATTATTTGATAGTAGATGTGAATGTAAATCATCATCAGAACTATCATCTAATTCTTCCGATGAAATATCACTCGCTTCTTCATAAGGTATAATTGTATTATCCATATTATATATTATATTAATAATAATAACTTTAAATTATTGGAGGAAATACGAGTTTCATATCACCTAGATTAGCAATATTATATTTTAAAATAATCGGATAATCATTTTTGAAATATATTTTTAATAAATTACAAAGATTAGTAAATTCACAACATTTCAATATATTTTTATAATTAAAATCGCTTTGTATTAATTCTGAATCTGAACTACAATTAATATACATATTTTCTTCATTTTCTATGATTAAAATTTCTTTTTCTAAATTTTCATTTTTGAAATTAAATTTTAGAGCCGTTCCATTAAAAGATATATTTATTTTATCAGATGAAATAAAATTACTCTGATTTAATAATTCCTTAAATGATGTAGTTGATAATGAGACTTCATAATTAAATTCTGTAGGTGGTGGTATATTAATATCTTGTTTATCATATTGTATTAAATTTATTTTGTAAGAATTATTTATACCTTTATCTGTATCAATTATTTTAAGTGTCCAAAATGTATCATTTTCATTATATATTATTCTAATAATTTCATTATTTTTTATAGTTTTAGTTATTTTTTGTAATATTTTCGCATCAATATTAATTTCTTTTTTTTCTTTTACAAAGTATTCTTCAAAATTTTCAGAATATAATGCAAAATGTATTAAAATATTTTTTTCTTTATCAGTTTCCAACATTTTTATATTTTCTTCTGTAAATATTAGTTTACCTTTATCAATTATTTTACTAATACCATTAATAAAGATTTTAAAAGCTCCAGATTGAACTGTAGCAATATCTATCATTTATTTTATTGATAAATATAGTTTTAAATGAAATATATTTTTAAATTATATATTTATTATGAAATATATTTATCAGAAAATAGTTCAATATTCAAGTATAAATTTAGTTTATGTGAGTAGTATAGTTTATTTAGATATAAAATATCAATATAATAATAATGTGGTTCCAAAACACAGATATTAAATTATATAATTCAGTAAAAGTAGATGGATTAAAGGGATATGTCTTACCTCACGCGGGGACAAAATATACAGGTGAAATAATTTCCCATACTTTAAGATTTAAACCAAGAATGAAAATAAAAAAAATATATATTATTTATTATCCTGCGACAGATAAACCCGATGTTGAAGATATGTATCATGAATATTATGTACCTTATATGTGTTTAAAATTATTTTTTGATGTAGAAGTAGTTGGTATAAATTTAAAACAAGGTGAACCCATTTTAAGAGTAAAAAAAGATGAACTAGTAGTTGTTTCGGCAGATTTTTCTCATTTCTTATCCTTTCAAGAAGCAATTCATTTAGAAAATAAAGCGGCACATTCTATAATGTTTAGAGAACTGGGTGATACAAAATATAATTCTATTATTGATGATAGTATATCTTTTCAATATTTATATAAATATTTATCTTTAAATTATCAACTACAATGGATAGGAAGAACAAGAAGTGAAGGATTAAATGGGGTCGGTTATTTATCATTTTTAATAAGAGATAAACCTAAACCTTCTATGAATAAACCAGATGGATTATTTGTAACTATCTATGATACTGAAATGAATTCACGCGAATGTTTGGGTGAATGGTTTACACATCATATATGGAATAAAAGATGGGAAAATAAATTCATAAAAAATGTAATAAATCAAGCTAGATTAACAAGTCGTTTAACGGGGGGTCAAAATAAGAATATCCCTCTAAAAGGTTATACTATTACTTACTTATATAAAACCAGAAGTAAAGATTTTATAAGAGGTTATCATGGTATTAAACATAAATCATTTTATTTATCAGATGTGTTTTTAGAAAATACTTTTGAAGATGGGAGATGGATTAATAATTCAGATAACATATGGTTTACAAATGGATATAAATTTAATATAGACGAAACATTATCTAAATTAAAAGAAAAAAGTAATTCTCACAATAAAAATAAAACATTAAAGAAGAGAAATAATTATCAATTATATTCTGAAAGAGTTATACACGTATTAATAGCGTAAAGAATTTACATATAAAGAACATAATTGATTTTCTTTTCTAATCATGTAAAGTTTTTTACAATATTTTTTTAGATAATTAGTATCACCATTTATTTCTAAAATTTCATTAAGAAATAATTTTTTATTTTCTTCATAAAAAAATCGTTTATATTTTTCAGAATGAAATAGATATGAATGATAAATCATTTGAAAAATACTATCTTCAAATGTTATACTTCTTTCTAATTGTAAAATATATTTAATAATATCTTTTGATAAATTTTTATTATAAAAGATTTTTAATATTTCTTGTGATCTATACATATACTATTTATAATTTATAATTATGTTTTAAGCACATTTCGCAATACCATGTCCTTCGCCCCCCTGCATCCACCCCTTCACATTTTTAGTTCCTGGACATATACATTTTTCAGCATCAATGATATTTCCATCGGGTGTTTTTGCCATTAAATTATGTTGATTAGGGAAAGCAGAATTCCGTTTATTGGTTTTTTTAGTAACAAGACCCGTTGAATCCATTATTTTAGTTGAAGGATGTGCTGGTGCCGCATCCCCTCCGATGTGACCCTCCCATATTGACTTAGTCTTATCGATATATACCATAAAATTACCCCTAACTGTACCATGACCAGTGGAATCAGTTCTCACACTACACCCACCTGCGCCATAAGAATCCATTAATTTATTTTTCTCAGTATCATTCATTCCTTTAAAATCACCTTTTAAATAATGATAATTATAAATATCTTGACAACTTGCACATTCATTTAATACTTGTGTACAACCAACGCCATCCGTATTTGATGTTGTATAAGTTCCTTCGGGGCATTCATTATAATTATCACCAGATTTAAATAATTTTTTATTTATTATTTCGCCACCATTTGCAAAAACACTTTCATTTAAAATATATGGATTATCTTCATTTATGGAATTAGTACCTAGTGATACTGACTGTCGACTGTTATATGTATTAATACTTCCCAGATTACCACCCTGTAAATTTGACATTTCATGATTATTAATATTTTCAAATAAATCATTTATTTGACTTGTCCCTTGTAATTCATCACCTTGATTATCTCTAATTTTATTCATAGCTATCCATATTTCTCTGTCTGGGTTATTGCCCGTGTTGTAGCGTGTAGGTACCCATAATTCTCTACCTCGATTATATTTTGGATTTTCAGTGCTCGTCCCACTATCATTTTTAAAAACATGTGTCAGATAGGATTGGTTTTCATCAAATCTCCATTGTTTAGTATTACTAACACTTCCAGATTCTAGTTCAGTATAATAATCAGTTCTATATGTCCCTGGTTCAGTTATACTATAATCCATTTCATGGGCATTAACACCTTTTACCCTATTTAACCAATCAGATATACCTTTCAAATTAGTTTCATCATAAGGCGTCTTTCCATTTATAAGATGTCCACCCAAATGTTCTTGTTTGAGGGGATTGGTTTCTGCATTACTATCAGAGTTAAAAGTATCCACTTCATTACCATCAGTATCTAGGGGATAAGGGCGACCACCTTCTAACCCAGTTTCCAAATATTTAAATTCTTCACCACTTGATAGTTCTGGTAATCTATTCCATTTTAATAATTCACAAGTTGCTTTACCATTCTCAGGTTCATTTTTTGTTATTCTAACTAAATCGCAATCATTATTATTTAAACAAGCATTAACGCATAAATCTTCACTGCGATCTATTTCATCATAATGAAATATACATTGTTCTCTTTCATTATCTTTATTCTGGTCACCAGATACTCCTAAAGCAGTTCCATCTGGGATAGTGTCCAGCCCTGGGTATAATAAACTATCATTATGACAAGATCTTACTCTATCTATTAATGGAAATAAAGCGGCATCAGCAAAACCACTGTCATTATTATAATTAAATGGATATTGATTATCACTATTATTTGGTAAATATCTTTTTGCATATTGTATACCGAATTCATAATTACTATTTTCAAATATAGTTGGATTTAATATATTATATGATTTATTAGGATTACGAGTGGGATGAGTATATTTGGAAATGGCTGCTTCTTCACCTGGATATGTTGAGTTACCAAATATATAATTAATACTAGGTTCTGATGTAGTGCAGGTATTCCCTTCGGAATCCCACGTACATGATCCAGTAGATTCACACGTGGCCTGGTTAGTCCCATCGTGCGTAGCGCATGCAGTGTCTGTTATTGTCCCACCATTATAACTTCTACCTTTATTATAATATAATGGCGTAGATTTAATAGAATAATCTGTATTATCAGTGTGAATTACACTAGGATCGGTCCCAGTCCGTCCCCCAACACCACGATTATATTTAAAATCATTAGGGACAATAGGTTGCAAGATCCAACCACCGTCATCCCTTTGATGACTCAGATTGAATTGGGCGCGCGTAGAACCTTCTCTTAAATAACAGCTACTACTTATTGTATAATTATCCCCCTTTTTATAAAAGAAATCAACAGGTCCATCCCATAAAATAGGATGACATCTATTTTCCATCTTATTATTAAGCCTAGTATTTTCGGGATTTATCCTTGTAGGTGAAAATGGTTTTAATTCATTTAACTTACTAGGAATATCTTCATTAGTCTTAGTAATACTATTATTAATATCATATTCTGTCCTCTGTTGTGTAGATGTGTCGTAGTCTCCACGTGGCATGCTATATATATCACTTCCATCTTCAAATGTCTTTATAGCAGATAATTTACTTAAATATCTACTATTTATTAATCTTCTATTACTCATAGTATTATCTGATACACCATAACTATGAATACTTAATTCAGAAGTACCCGTCGGTGTAAGTCCAAGTGTATCATAACTTTCACCTAATTTATCATTGATATCATCTAAACGAATAAAATTACTATAATCATAATTATCACTCGATGCATAATTAGTAATATGGGAATCTAAATACTCTAATACAGACTGGTTATGATATTTTATTTTATATTTTGATAAATCAATCTCACCCGCCCAATCTCCTTTCACCTCGCCAGCCTGATTATTAAATTTATAGAATGGATTTATTATATAATTTGAATCATCTAAGGGATAAATACTTTCACATTTACCATTATCAGAATTCCAACCACAATATGATAAAGGTTTTACACCTTCAATTTTATTTCTATCATCATCACTTAATCTTTGTAGAGCACTTTCACCTTCAATATTGAAATTCTCAGATGGATTACCGGGGGTGTTATTTGGTTTATCTGATGCTATGGATTTATTACATTCATCTTCTTCTATTATATTTTCACAAAAAGGCACTAATATTGGATTTTTAGGTTTACACATAATATATTTTGTTTGATCTGGTAGAGACTCCCATTCCACATTTGATACATTATGATAAAACCCATCTTGATTATATATAAAACCATCTTTACAAGGATTATCTTCGGGTGTGGTAGTGGAATCTGTATTATCATATATTTCTCCACCGCCTGATTTCTTGAAACCAGTAATATTACCTTCATTATAAGTTTCATTATACATACCTACTCTATGATCACATATAGGGACCGCACCTTCTTCTTTAATATTTCTTACAATAAGATTTCCAGGCGAATTCAATGGGTAACCACTTGGCCGATTACCTTGGTGATCGGCACTTCCCCAGATACTACTATCCATGCTTGGCATTAAATTCACGCATTCTTTACATTCACCTTCATAGCCTCCCACAGTATCAAATGATGGTATATAATCAGCCCCACTTGTTTCATTATTACATACAGTAGATATTATTTGACGAGTTCCATCATCATTAGTACGCTGTGATCCATCATTGTTTCTTAATTCAAGAGAATTTCTATTTAATAACATATTTTTTCGTATTAATGTGATATCATTTATTTCTTGATATTGATCCTCTGACTGCGACGTCCTATCTTGAAGGGCATACACTAATTTAGGTTTTTCTTCCTCAGTTATTCCTTCATCACTGGGTGCTGACATAATATCTGTTATTTCTGAACCATCGATTTCTCTCCGAGGCTGCACCTGTGTAACACCACTTGTCGGTTCAGTATTGAAATTACTATTAAAATATGTTCTCCACCATTTTTCAGCTTTCTCAAATGCACTATCTTCTGCAGGTGGTCCTTGTGAAAAATCATATATTTTAACTGTCGGTGAACAAGGTTCTGAAACTGAATTATCACATACTCTTGATCCTAGTGTAAATTTATCAGGTGTCATAAAATTTCTCGCATCATTAAAATAATCATCATTTATATCATCTAAGGCCATATAAGCACCATAAACTTCATTCATTTCAGTTCCTCCTCCTACATCTCTAACTGCTTGCAATGTAGATATATCTTGATGACTAATATCAGAATTATATTCTGTGCTTCCTATATCTGGTCTTGGTAATAAACTTATACTACCGCTGCTATCAAATAAATGACCACTATTACAAAATCTATCTGCAATAGCTGAAATAGGATGATTATTTTTATATAAATCAGTACAAGGTTTGCAATAATCTTCTGTATTCCCTCTATATGGGTAATATCCTGGTTCACAAATAGAATCGCCTTCTATAATATCAGTTTTATTATAAACTACAGGATTAGGATCATTTAATGCTTCTGTATTTGTTATATGTCTTTTATCATCTGTTAAATAATCAAGAGAATTATCAAATACATATTTAAATCTTATATGTCTTTCATTCGCCTCACAACTTTCAGCTAATTGCCCCCCATGATTAGGTTGATCGGGGTCTTCTTGTGTTCCTTCACAATGGCATTTAAAATGTTTAACATTTATTTTTGATGTATCAATAAGGCTACCGTCTGGCATTCGTCTGGATTGATATAAAGTATTACATTCTGAATAACCGTTATCATCATTATAATATCTATCTGTGAAGAAATCTCCTGATAAATCATTTTGATAATCGCAACCATCTATATGCATATGTGTAGAAATATCATAATCTGTCTCTGAATATGTGCGTGCATCTGCTTGATTTCTTTCGGTCAGAACTCCACTATAAGATGTAGTCAATACATCATTAGTACATTCACTCATACAAGGGTGAGAAGTAGAATTTTCACATTGTATATTATCTAATTGATGAGCAAAATTTCTAACATTTACAATTGCATTTCCACTAACACCTGTAATAAAATCACTCAAAACGACACCATGATGAGTATCATCATTCAAATCGGGTAAAACACAGAATTTAGGATCACCATTAGCCAGTGATTGCCCTTCTTGACAAGTGTTTTCATTGGGTTCTACATTACAACCAGTTAGAGTATATCGATGATTATCCCCGTTCGTATCATGTGTGCACTGTAGAGTAGGTTCTCCTGATGCCCCCTCTTGACAAGTCACACCGCTAAATGGATTTTCACCAACAACTCTACTAAAAGTAGTGCTTTCCGGTACATATTCAAATTCAATTGTATCTGGTGGAGGATTAGTTAATCCATCATAACCAACTAAACTCGTATAATTCATTAATTCATCTGAAGGACTACAAGTTATATTTTCAGAAGAAATACAACAAGAGTTGTTACCTGGTTCTACCGCTTCATCTAAACTATTACCATTAAATGTCCCATTCATATCAAATACATTTATACCATCTCCATTATTATTGCAGTATCTATTTGCCCTATCTTGTAATTCATCATCACCCGGAATATTACCAGGATGATTTGCCCATTCTTGGCAGGTTAATTGTTGACAACATCCTATGTCTACTACTGAAGTATCACCATCTATAGGATCTCCTGTTTGATAAGATTTAAATATATTATATTTTTCAGTATCTGAATCAACACCGGATCTAAAATTATTTAGATAATTAAAACTAACCAGATTTTCAGGTCTAAAAGTACCACTATTACAAATATTTTCGGATGTGATTTCTTCATGCCCCCCTTCTACAGAAACTCTATTAAATTCATTAAGATAACCATTACAAGTTAATCTTTCACAACAATTATTTGAATTGATTGGAAGTTCTGTCCCAGAAGAATCTATGGGAGTTTCGGTTTCTATTGTTTTTTCATAATTTCTACACCCGATATCAGTCCCTGATGAACCATTATTACAAGTTTTAGGTATGCAACAGTCTTCATTAAAATCTGCGAAATTAGATGGTAAAGAATTTGTATCTGGATTAGTTTCGGGATTATAAATTTTATTTTCTGCACAATTTTGCCCTTGTGAATTTAATTCTCCACATGTAGAATTACAATTTTCAAGTCCATCTACGGTAAAATAAGACCCCCCTCCTCTACAGGTATAATTATAAGTTTTTGGTTCACCTGTTCCAAAATAATTATTACAATATTTTCTAATATTAATACCCGACTCAAATTCCTGACCCGAATTTTTACCTGTATTATCATAAAGTGAATTTACTCTATAACTACCTATGTTAGCTCCTTCGGTAATAGCTGTTTGTGTGAAATAATTAATATCGCCGTCTGATAACTCATGATCCGCAGTACAAGTATTAATGCAACTACCTACTTTAATAATATTATGATCTTCAGTCCCAGTTTCTCCTTCGCTTATACCACATTCACTATAATCAACTCTTGGTCTATCTCCTAATGTAAAACTACAACCAGCAGCTTCACATTCTCTTTGATTATTATCATGTGTTTTACAAATTTCATCCAGACTACTATCAGTAGAACTGCACATACCATATTTAAAACCATCTTCACATTTAATACCAAAATCATTAACAGAATTTATATTACCATCTACTTCACCAAAACTTAATAAATCTTGAATATTCTCGGTATTATTTTCAATATTAGATTTAGGTAAGAAATAATTTGTAGTTAAATCAACCGAAGAATTATCATTAGGAAAAGATATACCTGTAATTCCATCGGGAAAACCGACACTCTGAACATTTGTATTTGCACCGCTGTAATCACCATTTGCTTCTACAATACAAAAAGCGCTTTGTTGATAACAACATTCACTTATATCACAATTATCACAAGGAGTATCATCTGATTTTTTCATCATAGTAACATCACTATTAGATCTAACGCTATCGGGTTCATGAGGACAACGCGTATCAGTTTCACCCCATTCTGTGTTATCATTATTATTCCAATGTGAATAACATTTTTTATCTTCACAACATTCTCCACCAGCCACATTAGAGCAATCACCACCTGTGCCATTATCAGCTCCTAAACATGGTTGATTTGGATCTATTAACGATTGTTGATATGGGCAATAACTGTCTCTTCTTATTTTTTGATCCAATGTAATATTTTGTTCCCTTGTTAAATCTTCATGGTTTGTAATAGCACTGCTTTGCTCGGGTGTAATATTATTTATTGCAAGTAAGTAATTTTTTTTATCTTCTAATGAATATGATAATATATCTGATCCACAAGTTTTAGGAATACAACAATCATCTGATGTGCATTGTACTTCACCTTGTTGTTCTTCTGGTAGTGAATCATCTCCTCCAGTACACTTATCATTTTTTCTAATTAATTTTGTCCCCGAATCACAATCTTCTGCTGGAAATTCCATATCAGGAACGGAATTACCATCTGAATCTAAACCATATGGGAATTCACCATCGGGTCCCCTTTGACTAGCATTTATATTTTGACACGTATTTTTACAACGATCCATATCACAATATTCAGTTGTTACTAATTCTTCATTTAATCCTTGTTGTGACCTAAATTTTGAATATAAAAATATTGCTGCTAAAATAACTATAACTATTATGAAATCATACATTCGCTTACTTATTATAATTAAATAAATAAATTTGATTTTTTTAATTTAAGTTTATTTTAAACTTAATATGAAAACTGTTATTGTAGTTGAATCGCCCGCAAAAGCACGTAAGATAAGTAGTTTCTTTAAAGATGGTACAATCGTCACTTCGTCTTTCGGACACATCATTGATTTACCTAAGGATAAGATTTCTATCGATATCGAAAACAATTTTAAACCGATTTATAAAACTATGCCAGGAAAAAGTAAAATTGCCTCAACTCTTAGGAATTATAATAAAGGTTATCGTGTATTACTGGCTGCTGACGATGACCGAGAAGGCGATGCAATCGCGTGGCATTGTGGGAAAACGATGAATGTAGATTTTAGTGAAAAAAATAGAATTATCTTTCATGAAATATCTAAAAAGGCAATCCAACAATCAATAGAAAATGTTCATCAATTAGATATGAATTCAGTAAATGCTCAACAAGGAAGACGTATCTTAGACAGATTAGTTGGTTATAGTCTTTCACCACTCTTATGGAAACATATTCAAACAGATAAATTAGGATTATCTGCTGGTAGAGTTCAAAGCACCTTATTATTAATCTTAAAACAGCATGAAGATAATATTAATGATCATACTTCCCTATCAGAATATAAATATTGTGGAAATTTTAGCGATTCATTAAAATGCGATTTAATACTCAAAGATGATAAATATTCTCCTCCAGATATATTAGAAGATTTAAAATGTGATAAAGATTACAAAATAGTAAAACAAGAGCATAAACAAGAAAAGAAATATTCACCTTTTCCATTAATTACATCAACTTTACAGAGATGTGCTCAAAGTGAATTAAAATTTCAAGTTAAAAAGACTATGAATATTGCTCAAAAATTATATGAAAATGGTAAAATTACATATATGAGGACGGATTCTACAAATATTAGTAGTGATTTTCAGGCAATACTATGTAATCATATTAAATCTAATTATGGTAAAGAATATTATTTACCTAAAAATAGTAATAAGAAAGTAAAAGGAGCACAAGAAGCACATGAATGTATTCGTGTAACAAATTTAGATTATCGGTTAAATGATAATTATACTGAAGATGAACGCAAATTATATGAATTAATCAAGAAATATACAATCATTTCTCATATGAAATATGCTCTTTATGATAATCATACAATACTACTGAATAATGATAAATTATCCCATAAGGGTTATTTTCAAGGTAATATAAAATCATTATTATTTGATGGATATTTAAGATATAGTGATGATAAATTAGAGATAGTGGAAGAGTTAAAAGATTTACCCGATAAGATATATCGTTTAAAATCTTGTAAATGTGAACAAGTGTTTAGTAATCCACCTGGATATTTAAATGAATCATCTATCGTTAAAAAGTTAGAAACTTCTGGAATAGGGAGACCTAGCACATATGCTTCATTGATTTCCACTCTATATAATAGAAACTATACAGAAGTTAAAAATATTAAAGGAACATCAAAAGAGGTAAAAACATATACATTAAATGCGATAAACGAGATTATAGAGAAAACTATTCATAAAAAACTCCCTGATCAAAAATTTAGGATAATTTTAACCGATTTAGGAAAGCAGGTATTAGAATATTTAATGAATCATTTTTCAATGATTATAAATATTGAATTTACTTCTTTAGTTGAAAAAGACTTAGACAGGGTAGCTTCTGGTGAAATAGAATGGCAGAATGTGGTAGGGAAAGTATATGATTCATTTAAGGATGTATTAAATGTTCAGAAGACTCTAACATCAAAGAAATCTAGTAAAACCGATAAGAATTCAAATCCAGAAAGAGTACTCGGTGAATACAAGGATAATCCTGTCATCTTAAAAGATGGTAGATATGGTCCATATGTATCTTATAAAGATAAAAATCATACATTACAATATTTATTAAAGGATAAAGAGATAGAGTATGATAATATAAGATTAGAGTTAGTTTTAGATACAATAAAATATCCCTTATGTTTAGGAAAACATAAAGGATCTCCTATAGAGATATGTTTAGGACCTTATGGTAAATATATGAAATATAAAAAGAAGAACTTTAGAATACCACAGAAAGAAGAGTATTCATTAGAGGAATGTATCGGTAAAATTTATTAAGCGTAAAATTATTAAGCTTAAAATTTATTAAGGAAGTATTAATGTTCATATCATATTATTTTTTTCTAAATTTGATTTTGAGAACTATTTTATTTGGTAAATAAACTGAGTATAAATCTTAAGGGTGAAAATGTCTCGCTCCCAGACTATCGGAAATCAGACATCTTCATTTCGCACCCAAGCACCCCAGCCGAAATGGCTACGGCCGTATGGGAGCTTACCCACAACAAGAAAGATGGGTATTCTTGTTTCGGGTCTACCTTCAACTCGGAAGGTTAAGAAGTTGGAGAAATATATGGCTAATGATAAAGCACCTCATAAAAAACTTCCTAAAGAATATTTAGGAAATTCAGTAGATTTTCATCTTCATTATCACCAATGGTATAATGGTCAAGAAACAACTGGAGAAGGTATTTATACCTATGATGAAGGGTCTGTGAATAAAACCGATTTAGAAAAGATATCAAAGTTAATGAATGGACAACGTATTGATAAGAAACATACGATTCACACTAGTGTAGTCCCTATTTGCTTACATTGTCATTATCCTCTAGATTGCGAAGATACGCCATATCATCTACCAAAGGGTAATCTTGAAAAGTCGTCTACATTGGATCACAATGTTTGTGATACGTGTCTTCCTAGTCCAGTCTTATGTACTTGTTGTGATTCCATCCTCACCGAACAAGATGATCCACACAATATGGCAAAGATTATGAAATATTTCTCTTGTCATTCTTGTCGTGAAGATAGTGAAATCCAAGAAAAATGGAGATATAATGAAGAGAATAAACTCATTAATGCTACTACATCCTCTTATGTTGAAAAGCTACATCTTTCAGATGAAGCTATTGAACGCGAGAAAGAGTTGATGGGGGGTGTACCATCGAAACCTTGTAAAGATATCACACCTTTCTTGGAGACTTTTCTTATTAAGGAACTGATTAATCCTGCATCACGCGATTACTGGCCATTCGGTATGAATGCTCGACAATATTTAGAACATAGAGCATTAATGGATTTTAATAATCCTCTTCAAGAAACACCTGATGAAACTTGGAGAGAAGTTGAGGTGACAGAAAAGGTTCTATCAAACTATATCAGAGATATGAATTATTCTTATGAGAAATATAACTACTCAAATGAAGACAGAGGTACTCTTCCTGAAGAGATTATTTCTGGTGGATTTAAGTATCGTTTTGTAGGACATAATCATGGATTCACTTGTGATAGCGCGATTTGCCAAGCTATCTTTCAGCATCAAGGAGAGAATGATGGGGGTGCTTTTTCTGCTCTTATTGCTACAAATATCCCTATCTTTACTACTAGGCCAGGTAGGATTGGAGGGACAGCAAGAGAGATGGGTTTTGGCCAAGAGAGATGCATCTCTTGTATCTCAAAAGTGTTTCATTATTCACCCAACAAATAAGAAATTATTATGGATTATTTTTTTCACAATCATATTCACAATCATAAACTACTTTCATTTGTTTTTTACCACAACAAGTTGATAAATATTTATCTTTGTGTGTCTTTTTAAATCTTCTATAAAAATTAGTTCTAAATCTAACATGAGGAGCATCTTTATCTAAATTTTTTGGATCAGTTATTAAATCTCCATACCAAGGCCATAATTTATTATCTTCGCTATCATCCATATTTAAAAGTTCAGGGTAATCCAATGTAATTTCTCTAATACATCTTTTCCATTCTAATGGGGGTATGATAGGATTATTTGATAAATATTGAGTAAGTTGTGGTATATATTTTTCTTTAAAATCATTGTATTTTAAACGATCTGTGTTTAATAACGATAATTGTATTTCAAGATCTTCACAAAGAGAATTTAATTCGGTAAGATATTTATCAATTTCATTTATTTTTTCAATAAACATCTGTTTTTTTATCCAAGCAGCTATAAGACTAGTGCTCATACTAGAAACAGTTAATAGGATATTCACGTAAGTATTATAATTATCTATAGGGGCTTTTTCTTCGTCAACATTATTTGCTACAGTTAAACCGGATGTTAAAGTTGAGATAACAATTATCATCCATGACCATTTATGTTCTTTATTTTTGAGATTACTTAAATAAAATGAAGATACAATACGATTATATTTTAATTTCCAAAGACATTTTTGAAATCTATATCTTTTAATATCAGTCCAATCATTTGAATTATCTAGTTTTTCATCAAAAATATTAGCATAAATATAATTTATTTTCCTTGGTGTAGTTAGATTACTATCTTCAGATATATTGGAAGCACCTGAATCTAATTGTTTATTAATTTTTAAATCTGCTATTTCGTGAGAGTTTCTACTAATGTTTCTCTTTAATTCATTAATAAGATCTTCATCTGATTTACTATCATTTTCTATATTAATATCATCCCCTATATTAATATCTAAATTCATATTAGTATTTAATCTAGATTCACCTGCTGTTTCACCTGCTGTTTCACCTGCTGTTTCACCTGCTGTTTCACCTGCTGTTTCACCTGCTGTTTCACCTGC
>MDTB01114664.1_pt1 | contig 17094 bp, 18 predicted proteins | sample 811161 | NCBI WGS metagenome assembly MDTB01 (sample SAMN05326650, study PRJNA326480) | marine metagenome | isolation source: seawater | place: Mediterranean Sea | collected 2009
ATTGATTTTTAACATGTATGAACGGCTTGTCCATGATCGTCCTAGGTATTGAAACAAGTTGTGATGAAACTGCGGCCGCAGTTGTAAACAGTGAAAGGGATATCTTATCTAATGTTGTACTTTCTCAAATTAAGGAGCACTCACCTTATGGAGGAGTTGTCCCAGAGATTGCAGCTCGTGCCCACGTCGAGGTAATTGATAAAGTTATTGCCCGAGCTATGTCAGAGGCGGGTCTAAATTTTGATGACCTCGATGGTGTCGCTGTCACGGGGGGGCCCGGTTTGATAGGGGGCGTTATTGTGGGAGTTATGACCGCTAAGGCCATTGCACTTTCGAGGTCCTTGCCCTTCGCCGCGGTTAACCACTTAGAGGCCCATGCGCTTACGGTTAGGCTTAGTGGCGATACGGATGGAAGGTCTGTGAAATTTCCATATCTCCTTCTTTTGATTTCTGGCGGACACTGTCAACTACTCATTGTTAAGGATGTAGGCTGTTACAGCCTGATTGGCACGACCTTGGATGATGCACTTGGAGAGGCTTTCGATAAGACAGCTAAAATGTTGGGCCTCGGTTATCCGGGTGGACCGCAAGTAGAATCGTGGGCGCTCGATGGTGACGCCGATCGATTTGTATTGCCTCGACCTTTGTTTGGTCGTGAAGGGTGCGATTTTTCATTTTCAGGCCTTAAAACCAAGGTTAGACAGACCATTGAAAACTTACCGGCAGGCGAAATTTGCAAAACAGACCTAGCGGATTTATGCGCGTCTTTTCAGCGAGCAGCAGGCGATGTTGTGGAGGACCGTTGTGCTAATGCAATTCGTTTTTTTCGGGAAGAATATCCGTTTTCGGGCGCTCTTGTTGTTGCGGGTGGCGTTGCGGCTAACAAAAATCTTCGTGGCCGCCTAACTGGATTGGCGGAAAATTTCAAAATTCCTTTCCATGCGCCCCCCGTTTATCTTTGTACAGATAATGCGGCTATGGTCGCCTGGGCTGGCATAGAACAACTGCGGTATTGGGGGCCGGATGCTCTTGACTTTAAACCACGACCGCGCTGGCCCCTCGGTTCGGGGATGGCTCAGGCACCAAATTAGCTTGCTAAACTGGCGGAAATGTTTGTGCCTGGGAACGAAAGGATTATAGATGGAAAAGATTGGTGTTATTGGTGCAGGAGCCTGGGGCACGGCACTTGCAGTTTTGGCCCAAAGCGCTGGGCGAAAAGTTCAAATCTGGGCTCGCGAGGCCGAAGTGGCAGAGGCCATAAATTCCGATAAGGAGAACAGGTTTTTCCTCTCGGGAGTGAGTTTACCACCAGAAATTCAAGCAACTACCGATCTGTACGAGGCTGTTAAGGCTGATGCCTTGATGCTTGTGGTGCCCTCTCAGTATTTACGTGAAATATGCAGAGTGATCGCGCCATATCTTGACCCGTCTATTCCAGTAGTTATTTGCGCAAAGGGAGTTGAGACCGGCAGTGGTGCGCTGATGAATGAAATTTTTGAATGTATAATTCCAAAAAATCACTACGCAGTTTTATCCGGCCCCACCTTTGCGGGGGAAGTTGCTAGGAATTATCCTGCGGCTGTTACCCTTGCTTGTCGCGATATTAATTTAGGAAAACAGTTGGCCCAGGCTCTAGGTACCTCACGGTTCCGAATATACCAAAGCACTGATGTAATCGGTGTTGAAATTGGCGGAGCGGTCAAGAATGTAATCGCTATTGCTTGTGGTATTGTTGAAGGACGAAGCCTTGGAGATAGTGCTCGTGCTGCAATTATTACGCGCGGACTCGCCGAGATGACGCGGATTTCTCGAGCTAAGGGCGGCAGGCCCGAGACGCTGATGGGGCTCTCGGGAATAGGTGATTTGACGTTGACCTGCAATGCTATCCAGTCCAGGAACTTTTCTCTCGGTGTCGCGCTTGGTGCCGGGCAGAGGTTAGACGAAGTGTTAGCTTCCAGGACTTCAGTGGCAGAAGGTGTAGATACTGCAGCGTCGATTGATGCAATGGCTCAGTTGCTGGAGGTTGACACACCAATTTGTTCTGCTGTTAATTCTATCGTGAATCATGGTGCAGACACAGAATCAACTATATCACGCCTCCTTGCGCGACCAATTGGGTCAGACACTCCACTTGATTAGTTTGGTTAGAAATTTCTGAGTTAAAATATTTCATTCGATTGGGGGGCACTTAATCCCGTAATTAATAAGTGTCATAATGTGAAACCTTCTTGACACGATAGCTCATGTTTGGCCTCGTACGTTAGGATAGTTGATCGATTAGTTTTTGACGTAATTGGTTTAAAATGGGGAATTTAGAATGTATCCAGAAAAAATTGAAATGCTCATAAATGGCCGTTGGTGCCTAGGCACCGAAGGGAAAAGTCAGCCGTTACTGAACCCGGCGACTGAAGAAGTGTCGGCCGATGTACCTCATGCTTCCTCTTCGGACCTGGAAGAGGCGATTAATGCCAGTGCTGAGGGGTTTAAGGTCTGGCGGGATACGCCGCCACTTGCGCGACAGGCTATCATGGAATCTGCGGCTCGTCTTATGGAGACCAGAATCGACGAGATTTCTAAGACCCTGACTCTAGAGATGGGGAAGCCTTTGGCGGAGAGCAAAATAGAAATGGGCTTCGTCATTGATGTTACCCGCTGGTATGCGGAAGAAGGGAAACGTGCTTACGGTCGGATCGTTCCGGCCCGTCTGCCCGGAACGCGTCAAATGGTAATGAAAGAGCCAGTAGGCCCAGCATGCGCATTTGTCGCTTGGAATTTTCCTGGTACAAATGTGATCAGAAAAGTTGCGGGAGCCTTGGGGGCGGGTTGCTCGATGCTCATAAAACCCAGTGAGGAAACGCCTGGCACAGCCGTTGCTATAGCACGTTGTTTTCAGGACGCAGGATTACCTCCTGGCGTCTTAAATGTTGTATTTGGTGTTCCTGACGAGGTCTCTCGTCATGTTCTTGGATCTTGGATCCCACGCAAGATGTCGTTTACCGGTTCGATTCCTGTCGGCAAACATCTTCAAAAACTTGCAGCAGATACTATGAAAAGATGCACCATGGAATTAGGAGGCCACTCACCGGTAATTGTATTTGATGATGCCGACGTCGAGAGTGCGCTCAAGGTAACTTCGGGCTTTAAGTTTCGGAATGCGGGTCAGGTTTGTATCTCGCCAACCCGGTTTTTCGTTCAGGACAAAGTCTATAAGTCATTTGTTGAGGGCTTTACTGAACAGACTAAAGCTCTAAAGGTTGGAAATGGTATGGATGAAGGGGTGCAAATGGGTCCACTAATTGATGCCCGTAGACTACCTATAATGGAGGATTTTGTTTCAAATGCTAAAGAATTTGGCGCGAAGATCGCAACAGGTGGAGAAAGAATAGGTAATCAAGGCTATTTTTATGCGCCCACTGTGCTTTCCGACGTGCCCGATGAGGCGAAGATTATGATCGAAGAGCCTTTTGGGCCGGTCGCGCCGATTACACACTTTAATTCTTTTGACGAAGTGGTTGAACGTGCCAATTCATTGCCATTTGGCCTTGCGTCATATGTGTTTACATCGGATGGGAACAAAGCGGCGAAAATTGAACAAGCTTTGGATACGGGGCTAGTTGGTATAAACCACCCAATGGTCGCGACGCCTGAGACCCCATTTGGCGGGGTTAATGAGTCGGGATATGGATCTGAAGGAGGCACCGAAGGTTTAGAAGCATTCCTTCGCACTAAATTTGTCACGGAGATTGGGGTATAGGCCAATTTATTTAATGTGTTCAAATTATTCGCTAAGTATAGAGAGAATGTTTCGTTGGTTATATTTGAGCACATTTTTCAGGATTTAACGAATGTTCGAGCAATGAGTTTTTGTCAATTTATTTTGGTAAATTTCAGATGCAACATTTAGGCTTCAACAAGCTTCGGGAGCCAGCAAAATTCGGTTCGGCTGTTGTAGACCCGGCCGGTTGGGTCACTAAAGATGTTTCAGAACAGGAAGACTGGATATATGACTTTAGTAGGGGTGATATTGAGGAACTTGGTGAGGCAATAAGCGAATTCGATCACCCGGAAGTAGAACTTTTATCACTGCACAGATCAAATTTTAGGTTGCCAAACCTTGCTCTGCGTTTGGCTGAGATACGTGCCGAAATTCTATATGGCCGTGGGTTTGTTGTTTTTCGCGGATTCCCCGTGGAACAGTTTGGGAAAATAGGCAGTGCTATTGCCTTTTGGGCAATCGGCCAATACTTGGGCGATGGCGTCTTGTCACAAAATAAGCATGGACATGTCTTGGGCCATGTTATGGACATTGGCGAGAGCCGCGGCAACCATGCCCAGCGCGGGCCATACTCTCGTGAGGAAATACCCTTTCATGTTGATTGCTGTGATATCGTTGGTCTTTTGAGTTTACAAACCGCTTTACGCGGAGGTGAGAGCAGTCTTGTAAGCTCAGTTACAGTGCATAACGAAATGTTATTGCGTTGGCCAGAACTTACAGAAGTTCTGTTTGAGCCATTTTATCGGGATCGCCGTGAAGAAATTCCCGATGGAATGAAGCCGTGGTATAAATTGGCCGTTTTCCATATTCATGAGGGCTATTTCAGTGCTTCCGTTGAGCCAACATACATAGGTTCGGCTCACAGATTTGAAGATGTGCCGGAGATGACAGTTAGGCAAAAGGAGGCAATTAACAAATTGCAGCATTTATCAAAGGAACTACGGTTCGATACCGGTTTCAAAAGAGGGGATATGCAATTTTGTAACAACCATGTAATTTTTCACACACGGCGTGCGTATGAGGACCACCCGACAGGTCAAAACAAGCGACACCTCCTCCGACTTTGGTTGAAGAACCTGGATGGACGGCCTCTGCCAACGGCATTTTATGAACGGCATGGTGAAGCTACAAAAATAGATCGTCCTGGTGGGATTGTGGCTAAAAATACGGTTTTGAATGCACCAATTTAAAAGCCATGTCGCCATTATCTGAAATAGACCAAAGTGCAAACTCTGGAATTGAATGGCTCCATTAATGTCCGATTGTGATCAAAAATTCATCGTTGAGTTTCTAAGGAATAGGCGCTCTGTTCTTGCAGTAAATCTACAAGAGCCCGGACCAGATGAGGACAGATTGAGAGAAATCATTGAAATTGGTTTAAGGGTCCCTGACCATTCAAGGTGTGGCCCATGGCGGATCCAGATAATACGCAAAAATGCTCAAGCGAAACTTGGAGATTGCTACGCTCTTCAATTTAAAAAAAATAACTTAGCCGCAACAAATGAGCAGGTTGAATATTGGAGATTGCGTCCACAAGTGGCACCTATTCTATTGGTAGTCACATGTTATCCAAATAAAGAGAAAATGCACAAAGTACCCCTCTGGGAGCAGATTTTGTCTTGCGGTGCTTTGTGTCAAAATCTTTTGAATGGAGCACATGCATTTGGTTTTTCTGCCCAATGGATAACTGAATGGCCGGCATATGACCCGGAGATTAGAAAAGCTTTGGGCCATAAGCATGACACGGATGTCTGTGGATTTATATTTATTGGCTCAGCGGAAGAAAAGCCAAGCGAGCGAAAACGAATAGGGGCAGATCATGTAGTAACAGAGTGGAATAGCCCTAATATATGAAAATAAAAATGCAGAATTTAAAGCTCAATGCTCACGTATTTTAAAACTTTTGTTTTAAAGCCATAGCCGGCTAATGTTTTGTCTCAATCCTTTGGGACAGTCTAACGAGACCATCGCGAATTTGATCTTTCTTTACTATTCTCGTCGAACTGCAGTTACGGTTTGAACGTGCCGTTTTCAAAAATTCCCTCAAATACGCTTTTATCAGCAATGTATAGGTTCTTTGTCCGTGCTCTTTGCCATCCCTCCATCGACCAACATATTTGCTCCCAGTAGCAAACGTAAAGGTGCCAAAACAATTCATCCAAGTATCCACACATTGGTTCCCATCACGTTTAGGGAGGGCAATACTCCCTCTACACCCTTTGTAAGTCTTGCGGCTACATTCATGGGCTAGGTCTTTTGCTTTTGCGATTTGATCAGGGGTCATTTTCGACTTGATCAAGTTTCGCATCTTACCATTACTTTTTTTGCAGCGATCTCATTCCACATTTAGGCAGTGAGATCATCTTCAATCGCAGCATATGTGTCGCTCAGGGCGATCTGGGTATCGGCATGCCATCGTTCAGTAGGGCGTTTATACCACTTAAATTCAGCCTTATAGTCTCTAGGAACACCATTGCCCATTGTATACATCATCCCTATCAGGAACTGGCCACCGGCACCCCCCCCCTTCTTCTTCGGCAATGAGTTTAAGGTCGGACATAGCCGTCGCATAATTACCATTTTTGTATGCGCGTTCACCCCTATCAAAAACATCACTCCTAATTTGCTCCATCGGAAGAAGTTTGGAGTACCGGTGTTTTAGGCACCAACTAATAGGCATTCTACTTTTGGGATGATCCAAACAACTTTTGCGCCACCAAAAGGATATCCCTACCATCATAAACATTTGAGTACCGGCCTGAAAAAATTGGTGTAGTGCGTTCCAATATAGGACCAAAGTAATTCCCGTAGTTAAGGGTACTCGGGTCGACATAAACACGTTCCGGTCTCGCTATGCCGTTTCTTCGATGATCGTCTGCAGTACGGAACAAATAGAACTGGTATTGCGCTTTATCCAGTTTTTCCAAAAACTTTTGTGGGCTCAAACTAGTAGAAGCAGACTTACTCATCCACGTTTTCTCGTGGCCTGATAAGAATGTAAAGTCTGCGGCAAATTGGGGGCAATAATATGAATGAGGTGATAGTTGTGAATAATATCGATTTTCCGGCAATAGATTATTTTTAATATATGTACATGCTGGGTATTCTGCGCCTGACATTGTCGGAGTTTTGGTCAGAAATTGTTCCTCCGAAATCAAACCTAATGAAACAGGCAATCTTATTGCTGAATATATTCCAACAAACATCAATTGGTTTGTCGTATATATCAGGCAAATTCCCACATAGCATAAACGCAACCAATAGGTTCTAGCAGAATACTTCCAAACCAGCGCCGCACCTCCGGCAGCAAAACAACAAGCCACTGGCAAAACTGGTAGCAGAAACCTTGCCTGTTGAGACATAGCCCAGAACCAGAATGGATAGTAGGCAAGCACAACAGATAACAATACCCAAAAATCTGAGTTTTTACTGCGTTGAGCGAAAATAAAAGGAGCAAATACAAAGAGGTATGGCGCTCCCAATACCATGCCGTCAAAATGCACTAAAGGGAATACTGACAGATTCCAGGGTCCAAGAATAAAAGACAGCAGGTCTCTACCAGCGCCATAATTTTCTAGATGCTCCGCCACCATATTTGGATAATCGCTGTTAAGTAACGCAGTCAGGATTGGAAATACTGGATCTCCGACAACAATAAAATTATGAATTAAATGCGGGGCCATTAACACTAGCGCGGTAACTGGACCAAAAAACATTTTACTGATGGAACCGGGTTTGCGTATACAATCGTATACAATTATCGGGATAAATGAGGCTGCGATAATAAACCCATGGTATTTTACTAAACATCCGAGCCCGATCATAATGCCGAACAAGGTGATTGCTCCGAGAGTTTGAGAGCGTCTCCATTCCAGATAAGCCAAAATTGACAAGGCGGCATAAGCGGCTAGCGGTGCATCTACCTGAACAGTACCCATTTGCCAGACGACCACACGTAAAGCTAAAAACATTATTGCAGCAAGTACGGCGGTTGAAATTTGAAACCCCAGTCGCCTGACAATTGCCACACAGGCTAATGCTGCGGCAATGGAGAGTAACCCATGCCCGATTTGCGCGGCGCCAGCTTCGGACATAACAAGAGCAAATCGAGTAAAATTCCCCAGAAGCGCGGGGAAAAACGCATGTGACAGCCCACGGTCCCAGGGTGGCTCGACGAACCCCCGTTCAACGTCAAGTTTAGGGATCGAAAGATGATAAAGAAAACTGTCGTAGTCATTGGGTGGCGATAAGCCTTGTAGTAATGACGTTATAGCTACGAAGACGAAAATCGTTGAAAGGCTTATTGTCCATTTATTTTCAGTAATCTCACGGCGTACCTTTCGTGCCTCCACGCAAAATTTTCTCCAAGGAAATCGTAGAGCACCAAAGGTTGCTAAAATAAAAATAACAATTGCTAGTAAGCCCATCGAGGCTTCATCAAGCTTGTATGACCCGATTAAAGCAACACCGATATAAATAAGGTAATACCCAGCTGCAAATGTAAATAATATCTGTTCTAAAAACGAAAATAGTGTTTTGTGTGATAGCCAATGGACCAACGGCCAGCACGTCATTACGAACAGAGCAACTATTAGAATTGAAAATACAATGGGTTCAATCATATTAGTGAAAAATTATGGGAATATAAAAAAATTGAATGCCATCAAAATAAATAATTTGAGAATGCCCCAATTTTTTCCTTGTAATATCCAAAGTTTGAATAATGGTATGCTATAAATACAACCAATGACCAAATCACAAAGATAATGCCAATGGGCGATGTATGCGGGTTTTCTTTTATGCTCGTGGTATCGTTATTTTCCATATTATCTAACCCAAAAATTTCACAATTAACCGTTTTAGCCGAATACAGTAATAAAAACCGGTATTTACAGAATTTAATCCCTGCGCATATTTAATGGAAAGCTAAATTTGATAAACCAAAACCGTGGAAATTTGAATGGCACTAAATACAAAATTAAATTTGTGGCTGTCAGGTGCAGGGTTACTTATAGTCTGCCTAATACTGATAGTTTTCCGGAATCCAAATTTATCTTTTCTAAATTCCATTTTAGGTGCACTGGCGCTTATCCTCACGATTATTCCCTCAATTCAATATGCTGTTACTTCTCCGGACCACCGCCCCATTATTCCCTTATTGCCATTGATCGGCATTTTTTATCTGTTTTTTTTTGTACTGCCTATTTTCTACTTCTACTATTTCGCCTCTTCGTCGTATATATTGAACAATCCTACGGGCAGGATATCGGTTATTTACCAAGACGGTGTGCGAAACGAGAGCATCATACTAGTTTGTATTGGAATGCTTGTTTTTCAGTGTGGCTGGCAGTTGACTAAATCTCGATTGTTTTCATTTATTCCGAAATTTTCACTTCCAAAAAAAAACCCTCCATATCAATTACTGATTTTAGCAGTTGGCTTATTACTAGGAGGCTTGAGTTACTATTATATTGAATGGGTTCGCGCCCTTCCTAGTGTTGGGCAGTTTTTTATTCCTGCGGGTTATGCGGGTCTTGGCCTTATATATCTACTTTGGCGCCACGATAAAGTTTCTTGGGGAATATCTATACCTATTATGATTGTTCTCGGAGGCTTTCTGATCGCTAGTTTCGTTTTAAGCGGGTTTATGACCTCGATTGTTTATGTGTTGATTTTTCTAATTATACTTGATTTCTGGTGCACGAAAAAGATCAGGAAAATTTATGCTCTGGGCGGGCTTGCAATCAGTTTAGTGGTGTTTCTTCTACACCCGATTAATCCACAAATTCGTTCAGTGCTCTGGACTTCGGACCCCAATCTTTCGGCAGTCGAAAAAAGCAAAACCGCAATTCACATGGTATACGATACGTATCTCGGCGACAGTGAAAACTATATACTTAATGGTAAGGTTTCCTTTAATAAAAATGAGTCAGTCGCTGTTGGGCGCCATTATCTCTTACATAGGATGTCTGGATTTTCTAGGTTAAACCATGTCATCAAACAGACACCTCAAAAGATTTCTTTTTTGCACGGTGCGACGTATGAAACTCTTTTTGTGAGCTTAATTCCTCGTTTCTTGTGGCCAAATAAGCCACAAGAAAAATGGGGTAACAGTTTTGGCCGGAGGTATTCATTGATTGATCAAAACGATCGGCAGACCTCTGCGAACATAGGATGGATTACGGAGTTATATGCTAATTTTGGCTGGGGAGGGGTTATCCTTGGAATGTTTTCCTTTGGCGCAATGCTGAGCATGCTTGAGAGGTTTTTTATGCACTCAAATGTTTCAGTCAGCGAAGTGGCCGTCGGAAGCGCAATATTGCTTCCGCTATTCTATCAGGAGTCAAATTTCACGCTTATGACCGGAAGCGTTATCCCTCTTACACTTTGCATGTGGTTTTATTTTCATATTGGGGGAAAAGTTTTAATGACAGTTTTTAAACCGGTCAGGTTGTAAAAACAGGGAATCATTACACTGTAGTTTTGAGTGACGTAAAATAGATGTCTCTGATTCGAGAGTGAATGTGCTTTAATTTTGCGATTAGTTTTGAGAGCCTTAGTTACCTGTGCAGTGCCGGATCTTGGAACTTTATAATCGGTTCAAAAAGGCTGCTGCGTCAGCTGGATTTCAGGCGTAGATCAGTAAATAAAATATTAACTATGTTTTTGCCGCTACCATTTTTGGAGTTTTTGTTCACGAACTTCAGAAATAAGTTCCGTGCTTGGCAAACACGCGATTAAAACCATTTCCTTAGACATTTTTGGGTGGGCTTAGATTATGTCAGTTCGCACCCATAAAATTTTCTAAATCTTTGTCGAAAGGTACTGCCACCTGCCAACCTATCCGCCGCGACACTCTGTATTAAGGTTTGTATCGTAATCCGGCCGGATGAGTTTGAGAAAACGGTAGAGGGAAGAATTGCGACCAATCCGTCAACCAGCTACTTTGCGCCGGATCTATTAATATTTTTAAAGTATTTTATATCTTTTGATAATATGTAGAAATTTACTGGTAGTTAAATTTTGATTCCGTTAGTTATATACTCATATCTCAGAGAGCTAATGTCCGCCCTCACAAAGAATAATTTTTAAGTAAAAAATTTTATGAAATTTGAAAAATTGTCAGTTGTAGTTCCTTGCTTCAATGAAGAAGTAACCATTGAGGAATTGATTAATCGTGTCAAATATCCAGCGCGTTACGATTTAGAGTTGGAAATAATTGTTGGTGACGGTGGGTCTACAGATGGATCGAATGGAAAAATAAGGCTGCTGGCGTCTAATAGTGATTCTATCAAATTTATTGAACATCCTGTGAGTCAGGGAAAAGGCGCCGCTTTACCCAGTGGATTGACAAAAGCTTCAGGGAAGATTGTCCTCATCCAAGATACCGACCTAGAGTATGACCCTAACGAATACCCGGCATTACTTGGGGCAATCTTGGAAGGCAAGGCGGATGTCGTTTTTGGATCTCGATTTAGCGGCGGCAGTTTCCATAGGGTCCTATATTTTTGGCATTATATTGGAAACAAAATATTAAATTTGATCTCTAACATGTTTACGGATCTCAATCTGACGGATATGAAAACGTGCTTCAAAATTTTCCGCAGAGAAATCATTTAACCAATTAAGAGATCAGAGAATGGGTTTGGAATCGAGCCCGAAATTACTGCAAAAATTACTCCAGCACTATTATAAAATAATATCTTAAAATAGCGCAGCGTAATTCCTGACTTAAATAAGAATATTCGAGTGTAGATGTTTCATGAGCTCTCTAAATAAGAAGTCTTTAAAGTCCGTGAGTTTAATCATTGGGATAATTTTAACCCTCGATATTTTATTCGCACAATTTTTGAAATTCAATCCAAACTTAATTTTTGCAAACACGGATCAATACTGGAAAATTGGCGAGCCCCTTGACCATTATCTTCGCCCTGACTTAGATCGCGATGTTTATTGGCTTGATCAATCCTATCGCTTGAGAACCAACTCACTTGGTCTTAAGGATGAAAAAACTGGACGAATTGTTAAAAAGACGGTTGGCCCGCGAATACTATTGTTAGGAGATTCGTTTACCGAAGGTGTCGGGATTGAATACAAACATACTTTCGCCGGCGTGATGGCACAAAACCTAAAGGACTGCGGAGTATCTGTGCTAAATGGAGGTACTTTCTCCTACTCACCAGCCCTTTATTACCGACAAGCCAAGCTGCTAATTGAAGAAAAAGGGGTTTTGGTCAGCCATATTGTTGCAATGATAGATATCTCAGATATTCAGAATGAGTTCGATTACTTTTTTGACACGCGTGAAAACGTTAAGCGAAAGGACCCTCGCAGTGATATTTTTCACTTAAAACAGTTTCTTAAAACTAACTCCTTACTTTTCCGCGTGGCTGATATGATTAAAGATCGACTGCAGTATAAAGAGACTGTGGATATTGTTAAAAGTCGAAACCCACTTGGGATTAATTCTGACCTTGCAAAATGGACTATAGACAAAGATCTTTATCAGAATGTTGGGGAAGATGGTTTAAAAATAGCGGCAAGCCGCATGGAGCGCCTTTACCAGCTTGCTCGTCAAAATAACATTACACTTTCAGTTGGCGTTTACCCTTGGCCGGATCAAATTTGGCATCGCGATCGTGAATCCGTCCAAGTACGGTTTTGGTATAATTGGACGAACAAGCGACGTCTCGAGTTCATAAATATGTTTCCTGAATTTATCAATGCATCCCCTCGTAAAACAACGATAGAGAAGTATTTCATCCCACATGATACTCATTGGAATGTAACCGGACATCGCAAAGTTGCCGATATCCTCCTAACGCGGTTTCGGCCAAGATTCTGCCAAAAAAATTAATGACCAAGGATCTATCCGTCGGACAGTGACGGTTTTAAATAAAGGACTTTAGGTGTCAGATAAGGAAGTCGGATTGGCATGATAGTTATGATTGAATAATAAGATGCGGTGCGCGTAATTTTATACCAATTCTTTATTAGTAAAAAAGCGTCATAATAAGATGGTACCAACAAAATCGAAGCCACAAAGTCTGACCATAATAATCCCCGCCTACAATGAGGCGGAGACTATAGAGGAATGTGTAAGGCGGGTGATTTTTGCACCAAAACGCGGTCTAGATTTTGATATTATCATTTCAGATAACGTCTCTAACGATGGTACGAGAGAAATCTTGGAGCAGTTAGATGATCCACGGATAAAGGTAATATTCCGAAATACTCACTCTGGTAAAGGAGCCAATATACGGTCTGCTTTAGAGCATGCCAATGGTGACATTATACTCTGGCAAGATGCGGACCTCGAATATAATCCTGCTGATTATGAGGATGTACTTGAGCCTTTTGAGATCGGTGCCGATGTGGTTTATGGCTCACGTTTGGCGGGTGCCAAGTATTATCGTGTTTATGGGATACCGAATTTTTTGGCGAACAAGATATTAACCTGGACAGCAAACTTATTATTCAATCGTGTTTTTTCGGATATTGAAACCGCAACAAAAGCATTTCGCCGCGAAGTTATTAAATCTTTGGATTTAACTTCTGAAGGGTTTGAAATTGAGCCGGAAGTAACTGCAAAAATTTGTAGAGACACCCGTATTGCAGTGTTTGAAGTTCCGGTGTCCCACGCGGCCCGAGGCTATGAAGAGGGAAAGAAAGTGCGGTGGTGGCATTTTTTTACGGGTCTTTGGGCTTTGCTGAAATGGCGATTTACCAGTTAAATTATGAGAATAATTTAGAATTAAAGTTTCTATAATTTCTATCTTTATAGCAATATGATGGCTGATAATGCATCGGCATTTCGAGCAAGGTTCGATGCATGACAACCTGACCCAAAGGGTTTATCACTCAACAAAGTATTTTTTAACTGAACGTCTGAAGATTTAAGGAGCATTTTATCTGCTAATTATTATAAGTGTCAGGGGCAGGCTGGCTCGATCCTTAGGAGCGCGGAATGAAAAAGATTATTCTCTGTGGAGGTCAAGGGGTACGAATTCCCCGAAGTCAAAAATATCTTGGCGAAGATCATCTTATGATTACCTGTGGAGATGCGCTGCCTGGTCTGGATTATGAAGCCTCAATAGCGTTCCATTGCATACATCGAAAATTCATGACCGTGACGGGCGTTCGACCGCGCGGGCTCTTTGGTGAAATTGAAATAGACGGAGATCGGGTGGTGCCCGAGTTTAACGAAAATCCACAGGCAATTGGGGGCCGGATTTCTAGCGGTTTTATGTGTGTGTCATCCTGAGTTGTTCAATTATTTAGAAAAGGAGTAACAACTTGTTTTTGAGCAACAGCCTATGTGTGCTCTGGTCGCGGACAAAAAATTGATGGTGTATAAGTACGACGGGTTTTGGCAGTGTATGGATATTTACAGGGGTTTGGAGTTGCTTAATCGGATGTGGGCAATGGGAAATCGTCCTTGGAAAAGCCGGTCGTGAACTCTCAATTACGAGAGCATTTTGAGGGGCGCCGAGTATTGGTGACCGGGCATACTGGCTTTAAGGGTTCATGGCTGAGTCTTTGGCTCAGTGAACTTGGGGCAGAAGTAACTGGTTTCGCGCTTCCTCCCGAATACTCGAATTCACATTTCCAATTGCTGGATTTAGAGCGCCGAATTAATCATGTAGAGGGTGATTTGCGGGATGAAAACTTGGTCCAGGGAGTATTTCGGTCTGCACGACCAGAGGTAGTTTTTCATCTTGCTGCGCAGGCCTTAGTTCGGCGATCATACCAAGACCCAAAATCTACATTTGATATTAATGTTTCGGGTTCGGTAAATCTTTTGGAGGCAGTTTGCAACTCAAGTGATGTTAGAAGCGTTATATTTGTTACGTCCGACAAGTGCTATTCTAATAAGGAGTGGATTTGGGGCTATCGAGAGAATGATGAGCTTGGTGGAGACGACCCTTATAGTGCGTCGAAGGCTGCTGCGGAGATGGTGTTTTTTGCGTATTATCAGTCTTTTTTTAAAGTAAGGCCGGATCTTGGCGCCGCATCGGTTCGAGCGGGTAATGTTATTGGTGGAGGGGATTGGGCAGCTGATCGAATCGTTCCTGATTGTGTACGTGCACTTGATGCGGGGACCCCCATCAAACTTAGAAATCCTGAGGCCACCCGACCGTGGCAGCATGTTCTTGATCCATTGCATGGATATCTGCGATTAGCAGCCAATCTTCTAGAGATGCCCTCCAAGTTTGGGGGAGCTTGGAATTTTGGCCCGGATCTGAAGACGGGTCGAACTGTTAAGCAATTAGCGGAGATAGCGATAAGTATCTGGGGACACGGTCAGATTATAACTCAACACGCGGAAAATGAACCGTTTGAGCATCGCCTACTGCAACTTAATATTGATAAATCTAGGCTCAATTTAGGTTGGCAACCATGTTGGAGTTCGGATCAAGCAATTTTGGAAGCAATTTCGTGGTATAAACGATTTCGGTCCGGGGAAATTCCAGAAGAGATTAGTCTCTCCCAAATCTTGGCCTTTATGGAGCAGATAAAATGATTGATGGTGTTAAGATTACACAACTTAAACAAATTTCTGACGAGCGGGGATCGATCATGCATATGCTTCGTCGAGATCACCCGGAGTTTATTGAATTTGGTGAAATTTATTTTTCTACCGTCCATCCAGGAGTTATTAGAGGATGGCATCTCCATAGTAAAATGATACTCAATTACGCGGTGCCCTACGGACGAATTAAGTGCGTTCTTTTTGATGACCGTGAGGCAAGTCCGACGAAAGGGCAGGTTTCTGAAATATTCATGGGGTCAGAGAATTATGTGCTCGTTACAGTTCCGCCATTGATCTGGAATGGATTTAAGGGTGTTGGGGATGTTACATCAATAGTTGCAAACTGTGCATCTATTCCCCACGATCCCGAGGAAATAGAACGTCTTGATCCATTCGACCGATCAATTCCGTATGATTGGGGAGAAAGACACGGATGAACTCAAACCTTCTTATAACAGGAGGGTTAGGATATCTGGGCGGCCGCCTAGCTGCGTATCTCTCATCGAAAAACACTCTGGTAAGACTCACAAACCGACCAAATGGACGAACAGTTCCGAAGTGGGCCGACGCTTATGAGATTATTCCGGTCGATTTTGGTTCGGATACTCTGCCAAGAGAACTTTGTATGGGCATTGATACGGTTGTTCATCTTGCGGCACTCAATGCACAGCAAAGTGCAGAGGATCCTTTTAAAGCCATACAAACAAATATTGTTGGAACACTCAGACTTTTGAACGCATCTATCGCAGCCGGGGTTAAAAGATTTATATATCTCTCAACCGCCCACGTTTATGGTTCGCCGCTCGAAGGCTATATTGATGAGAATACTATTACGAGGCCGAAGCATCCCTATGCTTGGTCACGTCGCGCCACGGAGGATGTAATTGGAGGTATTACGGGTATCGAGACAGTGGTATTGCGAATGACAAACGCGGTAGGCGCCCCTGAAGATCCGAACGTAAATTGTTGGATGCTTATTGCTAATGGTCTATGCCGGGAGGCCATAGCTCACGGCTCCATAACGTTAAGGAGCAGTGGTGAAGAATTTCGAGACTTCATATCAATAAATGATTTTTGCAGAGCTATAGACCATATCCTTTTTTTGAGAATTTCAGCGTCTGAGCCACAACTTTTCAATTTGGGTGGTCGTTGCACAATGCCCGTGTTAGCCTTAGCTAAGCGGATTTCTGATCGGGTCGAAAACTGCGGACGCCCTCGTCCTGAGTTAAAGATAGGGTCGCTTCAAGGCAGGCACCGCACATTTGATTATCGAGTTGACCACCTTCTAAAAACTGGCTTTCGTCTTAAGGGGGATCTCGATAATCAAATTGACGAAACATTGGCCTTTTGTACGACTGCCTTTGATAGTTGTTAAATGTGGATAAGAACAAACCATATGCCTCTAATTTTTAAAGTGTGTTGCTCGTCTTTCCCAAATTATATATCAGAGAATGCATTAGTGTCAGATAAGCCTGACCCTCTGGGGATAAATTTTATAATAGCACGAATAGTTCCAAAAATGCGTTTTATACTAGCCCTACTCAAACCACTTTCAAAAAGGATATCACGGAACACGGTGGCATTTTGTCTGGAGTAGGTGTCTATAGGTTTGTCCCCAATAGTACATATTAGGCTTTCGATTGTTCGATCTACTGCCTGTGTGAATGTGATCGGCCGACCATTACCTTTTGACTTTAGATAAATAGTTTTTGCCTCAGACATTAACGGTGCATTTGACAACTCACGTGCTTCAAATGCTTCGTCTGATAAGTACCGCCGAAGTGGA
>MDTB01018749.1_pt1 | contig 17093 bp, 16 predicted proteins | sample 811161 | NCBI WGS metagenome assembly MDTB01 (sample SAMN05326650, study PRJNA326480) | marine metagenome | isolation source: seawater | place: Mediterranean Sea | collected 2009
ACCAAATGCCTTTAGACTTAAAACTGTAAATACAAGTGCAGCAGCAGATGCGTTTGATAGAACTCGTGTAGTCACAGTGTTACCAATTCCAAATAGAAAGGCAGCGTAATGGCTCTCAAATGGCCTGATAAAGACCCTGATGATCAGTTAGACTATTCTATTAACTGGAGTCCCGCTCTTGGTAGCGATACTATATCGTCAGTTATTTGGAAAATCTTCGACGAAAATGGTACTCTACAAACATGGTCAAATGGGCAGACAGTAAATGGATTGCAACTAATTAGTCGAACTAATACTACTACAGTTGCAACGATTTATCTAGGAAGCGGCACAGCTTTTACAACGTACAAAATTGTTTGCCGTATGACTGCTAGTGACGCAACAGTCCGTGAACAAGAAGTTCGTATTAGGGTAGTGGAGAAAAACTAATGGCGTATGATTACCTTGGCCTATCTAATGAAGTTTGCCGCCGCCTCAACGAGCCAGAACTTACTACGACCAACTTTGCATCAGCAACAGGTTTCTACGGACAAATTAAAGATTCTATTAACGCTTCTATTAGGGATGTCAATCAGAAGCATTTCAACTGGCCTTTTAACCATAACACTGATGATATTACTTTAACAGCAGGTGAAATGCGATATCCCCTGCCTGAAAATGCAAAGTATACTGATTTTGATACTGTTCGTCTGGTTCGTAATACAACATTAGGTGTTTCAGGAAAACGTTTGAAGCAGGTAAGCTACGACGAATACATTGATATCTTTATCGATCAAGAATACGAAACAGACACGACAAAAGGTACAGCACCTGAATGTGTTGCTCGTTCTCAGGATGGGGATATTATTTTTGCACCTATGCCCGATAAAGCCTACACGATTGAATACGAATTTTTTATGTTTCCCGCAGATTTAGAAAATCACAATGACGTGCCGACTATTCCTTTTCGCTTCAAGCACGTAATTGTAGACGGTGCGATGTATCACGCTTACATGTTTAGAGATAACCTAGAGTCCGCTAGTATCGCCCTTCGCAAATTTGAAGATGGGTTGAAACAAATGCGGACTCTTCTCGTTAATGAAAACGTTTATGCAAGGGCAATCTGATGCCAGATAGATGGCAAACATACCCCTTTGAATTTAAGGGGGGTTTAATTACCAACCTGTCCCCATTTCAACAGGGTATACAGGCTCCCGGTTCTGCTCGTATTCTACGTAACTTTGAGCCTTCTGTGTTTGGTGGATATCGTCGCATTGAAGGCTACGCTAAATTTGATAGTAATGCCTTATCAAATACAGGTCTCATCAGAGGTATACACAGGTATAGTGATCAAGTGTATGCTGTACGAGGAAACGACATATTTAGGTCTAGTGGTTCAGGGTGGACACAAGTAAGTGATAATTCAACGTTTAGCAGTGCAGGTGTTACAATTGGCGGTACTGGCAAAGTACGTTTCCTGAAGTACAATTTTGACGGAACAGAAAAACTGCTGCTTGTTGATGGGACTGGTAAACCCTTTCGTTTTGATGGGACAACTTTTGCACAACTGTCTTCGTTACCCTCTGACACTTCTGGCTCCAGTCACATTGTAAATTTTAAAAATCACGTATTTCTTGCAAACGGTGAGAAACTAATTTTTTCTGCTCCGTATGAGGATGATGACTTTACAACTGCTAACGGCGGTGGTATAATAAACATAGCCGATACTATTACTGGTTTAGTTGTTTTTCGTGATCAGCTTATCGTTTTCAGTGAAAACACCATAAGTCGTATTGCTGGAAATAGCGTAGCTGATTTTCAACTGCAACCTGTTTCACGAGACTTAGGATGTGTTGCAGAAGACACTATTCAAGAAATTGGCGGTGACATTGTTTTTTTAGGGCCGGATGGTTTACGTTCATTTTCTGCAACTGATCGCTTTGGGGATTTTAGTTTAGCAGTTATTTCAAAACCTATTCAGACTGAAACGACTGATCTTATTTCATCTAGCCCCGGCGGCTTTAGTAGTACAGTTATTAGAGAAAAAAGTCAATATCGTCTGTTTGGTTTTAATCCTTCGTTTACAAATGCTGCAGCTAAAGGAGTTGCAGGTACGCAGTTACAAGAAGGTATTTCATGGAACGATCTGCGGGGTATCAATGCTTCTGTTACATTTAGTGAATATGACGGTTTTGCAGAACGTATTTACTTTGGAGCATCTGATGGCTACGTGTATCAAATGGAACAAGGTAACACGCTTGACGGGACACATATTCAAGCAACCTTTGCAACTCCGTTCGTGCCTTTAAACGATCCAAATGTGCGTAAAACAATTTATAAAGGAACAACATTTTTAGATGTGAATGGGGATTTTAATCTCGAGTTTTCACTCAAGTTTGATTTTGATCAGCCCAACGCTATACAACCTGATTCTATACTAAGCAGTGATGCAGGAGCATCGATCACTTTTGGATCAGGTATCTACGGAACATCATTATTTGGTTCTAAACAAAAGGCTATATTTGATGTTCAAGCAATCGGCTCTGGTTCAACCGTGTCGATTTTATACGAGACAACAGGAACAGGCACAGACGCAGTGTTTACCATCGATGCCGCCACTCTTGAATTTGGCACGTATGGAAGGAGATAGGAAATATGGGAACGGGTTATACCAGAAACGACTCAGCTAACAATATTGCAGACGGAAACGTAATCAACGCCTCTGACCTTGACGGCGAGTTTGACGCAGTTCAGGCAGCGTTTAACGGAAGCACGGGTCATACCCACGATGGTACGACAGGAGAAGGTCCGAAGATTGACACGGCTGGTCTTGCTGACGATGCTGTGACTGGTGCAAAGATTGATTCGACAACAACGATTACTGCAGCAGGGTTCACAGGACCTCTGACAGGCACGGCATCCAACGCAGCACTTCTTGACAACATCGACAGCACCTCGTTCCTTCGTAGCGATGCAGCAGATACAAAGACATCAGGGGACTTGTCTTTCAGCGACAATGTGAAGGCAAAGTTTGGTGCTGGGTCTGACTTGCAGATTTATCACGATGCTGGTCACAGCCGAATTGTTGATGCTGGCACTGGCAACTTGCGTATTCAGGCAGACGATTTGCGCCTTCAAAGCGCAGACGGCGTTAATAATTATATTACTGCTGACAACGGCGGTGCGGCAACTCTATATCATAATGCCCTTGCTAAAATCGCCACCACCGCCACAGGCGTGGATGTCACAGGCACTGTGACGGCTGATTATTTTAGACCTGCATCAAATCAAACAGACCCAGATGACGGTTCAGCGTACATCTACCAGCAATCAGGTGTTGGTTGGGATTTTGCCGCACTAAACTTGAAGTTTAGCACTGGCACATCTGGTAACAGAGCAGAACGTATGCGCATCAACAGCAGTGGCAACGTGGGCATTGGGACGAGTTCGCCTAATACTAAATTTACAGTTAGCGGAAATGCCAATGTCACTGGAAATTTTTATACGCCTGATTTTGGTTATATAGGCAATAGTGCAGGTACATTTTCTGGAATAAACACAGGCTTCCAAACGTTATCTGGCGGTAGTGGTTATCTGCTTGCTTTTACAAACGGCTCAGAACGTATGCGAATCAACAGCAGTGGCAACGTGGGCATCGGCAATTCTACTCCGGGCAACTTTTACGCTGGCGCAAATCAGCTTGTGGTTGGCGACGGTTCCGGTGACAACGGCATTTCTTTGTATGGCGGCACATCGGGTGTGAATAGGATTTATTTCGCTGACGGTTCATCCGGTGCGGCAAGGTATGATGGGTACATAGAATACAGCCACTCCAGCCGGAAAATGTTGTTCGGAACAGCCGCTAACACCCGCATGACCATCGACAGCAGCGGCAATATCGGCATCGGGACGACTTCGCCTAGTTACAAACTTGATACTATTGGGACCACTAACGGCTCTATTGTTTCTAGAGTGGGTAATTTAAGCACTGGTAGTGGTTCGCAAGCGATTCTGCAACTTGGAGTTGGCGCAACTGCGGAGAGATATGTCAACTTAAACACCAACTATACGTCACAGTATTTTCAAACTTCTGGGGTAAGTATTACAACGTCTTATCAAGATTTTGATACCCAGATATTTAGAAACAGCTCTGGCGCAGAACGTATGCGCATCAACAGCAGCGGCAACGTGGGCATTTCGACGACTTCGCCATCGTCTAAACTTCATGTTAATGGTTCTTTTCGTCAAACAGGTGCAACCGCACCATTTGAGTGGACAGTAAATTCTGGTGCGCTTGACTACTATAAATTAAATGCTGTGGGTTATGCAGACAATCTTATTATTGCAAACTCTGGCGGCAATGTGGGCATTGGTGGTTTGCCTAGTCAACGTCTACACATTCACGGTGGTGCAGTTCAGTTTACAAATACTCAAAACACTTACTTGCAGATAAACACCGCTGACACTCACTTGTACACGGCGGCGGCGCACCCACTACGTTTTGGAACAAATAGCACAGAACGTATGCGCATCGACAGCAGTGGCAATCTGCTGGTTGGGACTACTTCCGCTGACCCAATAGGAGCAAACACGGGTAATGGTCGTCTTGCCGTTGGGCCAAGCTCCAATGAAAGTGCATTAAACTACTTCAACGCAACTGGCGGTGCCTGCCTAAAACTTGGGGTGCAACAAAACACGTCTATTGTTAAATTTTTTCGCAACACTGCAAGTGTTGTGCAAGTTGGCGATATTTCGGTAACGACCACATCCACGTCATACACCACCACATCAGACATTCGCCTAAAGACTGACATCGCACCTATTGCTGATGCCACCGACAAACTGATGGCTATGAACCCTGTATCGCACAGGTGGAAGGCTGACCCTGACGCTGATGCGGTTGTTGGTTTTATCGCACAGGAAATGCAAGAGATTGTGCCAGAGGCTGTAAGTAAGGGCGACAGTGAAGATGATATGTGGTCAATGGACTACGGACGCATCACGCCTGTACTGGTAGCGGCATTGCAGGATGCACATAAGAAGATTGAGCAACTTGAACAGCGCATTGCTGATATGGAGAATAACTAATGGCTAATACATTAGCACCCGCCGCAGTTAATCATGTGATGAATGGTAGCGCAAAGTTTTGGGCCAATATTAATGCTCAAGGCACTGGAGATAGCCAAAGCTCTTCTTTTACTCCAGCGGCAAGAGATAGTTTTAATTTGTCTTCAATTACAGACCACTCAACGGGTCAATTTACCATAGCTGTTTCAAACAATATGGCTAACGATGATTTTGCCGCGATTGGGAGTGGCACACGCTCTGATAATGTTGGTGCAGTTGCAATGGTTATTACACCACGTTCACTGACTACATCCGGTTTTAGATTTACCTGTGAGTACAATAACGGAGATGTATGGGATTTTAAAAATATTTTCTTATCTATACTTGGGGATTTATGATAATAAAGACACCTAATTTTAAAGGCACTCATCTTTTTGACCGTCTTGTCTGGGCAAAGGCAAACCTTGAGCCTGTGCAGTCTGACTATCGTGTGGTGTACGAAGACAGCATTGATGAGTGCGTCAATATACTTGTGCCAGACCCAAACTGGATGGCGTGTGCATTGCAAGGCGGTATCCTGCCACCAGTAGAGGTGTATTGGGAGTTGGCAAAGGACGAAGCACAGCCCGACTTCAAGAAGCATACACGAGGCTATCTGCTTCACGACACGCAACCTATTGATGCGATGACCGAAGAAGAAGCTATTGAGTATCTAATTAAGAAAGACATACCGCAGTCCGTATGGACAACGTGGGATGAGGGCAATCGCCCAAAGATGGTTATTTGCAAGACAGAGCAGTTACCACAAACAAGAGAATGGAGAAACGCTTGGCGTATCTCTGATGACCTAACCGTAGCCGCATAGGATTTAACAATGTCAGTTACAACTTATATTGTGGATAAGGACGGTAATCAGATTGATGCCGCTAGTGCCACAGTACCAGCAAACCGCGACTTCCGTGATGCTTGGTTTTTGTCTGGTTCAGTTATTTCAGAGGACTTGACCAAAGCAAAGGAACTCTTCAGGGATAAAATCCGTGAAGTTCGCAAACCACTGCTTGAGGCAGAAGATGTTGTATACATGAAAGCGATGGAAGCAGATGATGCTACAGCCAAAGCTGCATCAGTTGCAAAGAAGACCAGTCTTCGTGACGCACCAGCCGCTTCCGCTATTAATGCCGCAACAACAATCACTGAACTAAAGGCCGCTTGGGATACTAACCTTTTCGGCAATTCGCCATATTCATAAGGAGTAAATCATGGCTAACACATACACTTGGGATTTCCCACAACTGGACGCTGCACCTACCGAAGGTTCACTGTCCGATGTCGTAAAGACAATTCACTGGCGCATGACCGCTATCAGTGACACAGAAACAAATGACGAAGGCGCACCTTTGTCCGTTAGTGCTTACGGCACAGCAGGTGTTGGCGAAGCGGATGCTGACAACTTTACTGCCTTTGATAGCCTAACACAGGACTGGTGCAAAGAGAAGGTGCTTGCTTCACTTAACAAAACAGAAGCGGAGATGCAAACAATGCTGGATACCCAGATTACCAACCTTGCCAACCCGCCGATTGTTGGTAAATTACCTGCTGGGTGGTAAGCAATGGAAATGACCAACCTTGTTGACATATTGATTGGCCTCGTTGTTGCTGGGGGTGCATGGTTTATTACTGGCATGTCACGCGAGCAGAAGAGGTTGGAAATTCTATTGAATAAAACACGCGAAGAGTATGCTACTCGTGTTGAACTGCGTGATGACATGCGACAGGTTATGGAAGCCCTGCACCGTGTGGAAGACAAGCTGGATAGAGTTCTGAGTAGGGACTAGGTATTTCTTATGTCTGTAAGAGGTTTATCAAAAGGACCTTTAATAAATTCCGGTCAAGTTTCTATTTTTGGAACAATGGCGGCTGGAGAGGCTCAATTTGCACCCGGTACGCTGGCATCAGCACAGAACCAGTTGTCGTTACAACAAGTCGCACCTAATTTTACTGGTATGACACCTGTACAACCGGAGTATTTAACAGGTACTAAGGAACAATACGATGCTTTCCGCAAACAGTATATGCAAGGTGGTCCACGTGCAGAAACTGCAGATGTTCGGATGCACCCAATGCAAGGCTTTGATTTTCAGGGTAGTAGCACAGAGTTTGGAGCATTTCAGGATTATTTAAGGGGTCAGCAACAGGCTATGATAAAAACTCAACAAAAAAATAAAATTTCAACAGAACAAGACCTTCTTAATGAAGTAGGAAAATTAGCTGCTGGAACGGGGATTCCTGAAGTAAAGAGTATTGTTATTTCAGAAAATCAAGATGAGATACAGAAAACTGCTCCATCTCTCATTCCTGCTCAAACTCCTGCTTCTACTACACAGGCTAACACCTCTCAAATAGTAGCTCCAGTTCCTTCCGTATCCACTCCTAATATAGGTAACGTACAACAAGTTGAAAGAATTGCTCCTCAAGTAGGTCAGATGGAAGCAGCTACTACCACTGTTGTTCCGCAAATTGATTTTTCTCAAGTTCAAGGACAAGTATCTTCTGGATCGATAGCAACAGCAGCACAAGCAGAATTAGACCCTAGAGGAACAACTCAATATCAGTTATCACAACTGCTTAGTTCTATAGAAGAGGGTCAGCCTATGCCACCATGGGCTGCACCTGCCGTGCGTAAAATTGCAGGGGTTATGCAAGCACGGGGTCTTGGCGGTTCTAGTATGGCTGCAGCAGCAATGACTCAAGCTGTTATGGAATCTGGAGTTGTTATCGCAACTCAAGATGCTAATAAATACGCGACTGTACAACTACAAAACTTAAATAATCAACAACAGGCAGCATTGCAAAACGCAGCGACCTACGCAGGGATGGATAAAGCTAACTTATCTGCTCGGCTTCAATCAGCAGTTACAAATGCACAATCTCTTCTAGCAATCGAAACTAAAAATTTAAATAATCGTCAGCAAGCAAACACTCTGAGTTTCAACGCTTTGACACAAGCTATGTTTAAAGACGCTGCTGAAGAAAATGCTAGACAGCAGTTCAATGCTAAAAACGATATTCAAGTTGAAGAATTTTTTGCACAGCTTGGCAGTCAAGTTGAAACGGCTAATGCCAATAGAGTTGCGGCTATGGAACAGTTTAATGCTAACGAATCAAACGCTATGACTCAGTTCAATGCAAGTCTACGTGATGCTAGAGATAAGTTTAATGCCAATATGTCTTTTGCTATCGATCAATCAAATGTACAATGGCGCAGACAAATCAATACTGCAAATACTGCCGTACAAAATGAAACGAATCGCATTAACGTACAGAACTCTTTGAATGTAAGTCAGAACGCCTTAAATAACTTGTGGCAAGCATATCGTGACGAAGCAGCTTGGACGCTACAAAAATCAGAATCCGCGCTACAAAGACAACACGAAATCGGTATAATGGGTATGGAGTTTGCTAACACAAAAGAACTTTATAACAAAGAGCAGAAAGATAATCTTGCTCTTGGTATTGGTAACTGGATTGCTACGTGGATGGCGCAATCTCAATAAATACTTATGGAGTAATTAAAATGAACCTTGGTAACATATTAAATTTAGCGGCTGTTGCGTTGCCATTTGTAGCATCAGCATTTGGGGGACAACAATCTTCGCCCAGTCAAACGTCCAGTGTTGCATCCGGCAAAGTCTCGGCAGGTTCTTTTTTGCAACAGGGTGCACAAGCATTTCTTACTATGCAAGGTAAAACTGAAGACGCACGAAGACCTTTTTCTACTAATGTACAAGCACGACAAAATCGTTCAGTAGAACAACTTACTCGCATGAATCCTAATGTGTCTTACACAGCAGCAACAGTTTCAAGTAATCCTTTAATTGCAAATCAAAATGTTGGAACCGTCATGGCTAATTTAGCCCAAAATGCTCGTAATCAACAACTACGTAGCATGCTTGAACCGTACATAGTACGACCCAATATTAGATCAGAGGGTGTTCGCACTAAACTAGGAAAGTCTACGATAGTATGAAACAAGAAAATTCTATGCCCCGTGTTGGTAGCATTGAGGACAAAGATGAGTTCGCTAGAGCACCCGCCGGATATGGCCTTACACTTGATAATCAGCGTTTCTCTTGGGGCAAACCTCCTAGGATTGTTGATCCAGAGGTAGCGTATGAATCTGCAGTGGCATCACTCGAAATGCCTAAAGTAAAACGGGAAATGCTTAAGGTTCTTACCGTAGGTGCATCAGTGGAAGCACTTGTAGAGGGTTACCTTTTTCAAGCGTTTACTGAGGGTAGATTTTCGCCAGATGTAGGTCTTTTGATCAAAGCCCCTTTAGCATTCTACATTGCAAACATAGCAGAAGAAGCTAAAATTCCTTATCGTTTCTTTGAGAATGCAGATGCTCTTAACGAAGGCGAGATGGATGACACAACCTTCTTCAGAATGATGAAAACAAACAGTCCACAGATGTTTGCATACGTTCAAGAAAAAACAAACGAAGCGTTACGTAAGGGTTTTAGTGACGATGCTCCTGAAGAAAACTTTATAAATATGGAAGGCGAGTGATATGGGTATTGGTGCAGCATTTGCAATGGGACTGGTATCGGGATTTACTAGAAACATCGAACAAGAGAAACAACGGCGGTTAGCTGACGAACAGAAGGTAGACCTTCTTGAGCAACAGTTGTTTAAATCTGCCTTGGAAGGCGATGCTACCAATGCTGGTATAGAAGCAGCATCTAGTCTAATTAAATCTTCTCGCACTAAACTTCAGGATAGGAAACCTATTGACCTATTTGGCACTCAGACGGATGGTATAGACCTTGACTTTACCAGTATGAAGTCTTCTATCGATAACGTAAGCAAGTATGGCACATCATATGGAACTGGGGCCAACGTATTTGGTACAGCCGTTGATATTTATACATCCCCAAGCACCGAAAAATCCATTCTATTTTTGAGCGATGCAGAACGTATTTTAAATGACAAAGACGTTTTGGCTAAAATGGCTGCAGGTGATAAAACTGCCCGAGAAAAGTTTTTTGCAGACATTAGGGGTAACGTTAAAATCATCATGAGGGATGCCATGAGTAACAAACTTGAAGACGAGCAACTTCTCATCCCTGAATTTGGCCCTAGAGTCATGGATGTATTTGGAGGTGATCCCTTCATTATAGATTTCGTAGCTGAACAAACTGGTGCTGATAGTGTGACTGTGAAAAAAACCGATCAGGGAAAGCAACCAGAACCCTTTATAATTAAAGATCCAAAAGCCCAAATCGTTTACAAAAGTCTTGCAGAAAGCGTTCTACCAGAGAATACAAATTCTGCACAATTTTCGAACTATTACTACGAGCAATATTTGAGTTTGGTTCCAACTATGACTCCTGATCAACTGGGAAAATACTTGTTTGGTAGTATTTCTCTGGCAATGAAAATTCCTACTATTTCCGCACTTGACACCGATGTTGGATTTGTTACTAGAGAAGATGCCATTATGTTCTATCCTATAATTGAAGGTGTTGCAGGTGAAAAATTTATAGATCAAGTGTTAATGCTTGCGCCACATATGACTCCTCCTGCTGTTGAAAAAGCTGATATTCCGGGGTATGTAACTACAATAACGGGCGAAACGTCTCAAGAATACGTTATCAAAGCGACAGGAAAACGATATAAAGAATTTGGTGAAATAGAAAAAGAGGCTGAACTTACAGAAACTACTTATAATGACCTTGTAAAATTACGGGCATTACGAGGCTCTAAAGGTATGAGTTCGGTTACTGCGTACAATTCTTTCAAGAAATATCTTTTTGGTGGTATAGATATTGTAACTTCAGCAGTAAAAGACGTATATAGCAGCATGGCAGACGGTGTTGAAGACCCTGATCGGGTATTAAAACCGGGAGAAAAATACATAGACGAGGCGTACGTTCAAAAACTTCAAGAAAGAGTTGATAATGCTGGAGAATTTGCTGAATATGAAGCGTTGACTATTGCCCTTGCATTTAAGATGGCACGGGCTGCAGACCCATCAGGTCGTCTGTCTAACCAAGATATTGAGCAACAGCTACGCCGACTCGGTGACTCCATCGATAGTCAGGGGGCTGCTGTTAGTAAGATTAATCTGCTTATTGATGAATACGGTGCTCAACGGGACAAGTTGAGTGTTCTTGTTACTTATGGAAGGGGTACAGACGTTATTAATCAAGATAGAGCACGAGTTATTGACGCTGCTCTCGTACTAAGTGACATGCGAACTGCGTCAAAAAACAGTGCTGCTAATGACAGGGCTTCCAAAACGTACACACCATCAGAAAAACCTATGTCAAATCGTCAAACTAAAAACGGCGATCCCGTGTATGTAGCGTTGGATGAAAACAATATCCCCATAAATCCTCCCGTGTTTGTTGACGTGAATGGAAATAAGCTCAACACCGATCAGTTAGTTACTATCGAACCTAAACCACCTGCTGATCCTGAATCTAAACCACCTGCTGATACTGAGACGACTGGTACCGAAACGGCTCCAGTTGCTATCCCCGAAGACACATCGAATGCTGCTGATGAACCACCTGCTGATAGCGGGAAGGCTCCACCATCTGATGACACAGTTCCGGATGATGCTGATAAACCACCTGCCCCGGATGCTAATCAACCGCCGCCTGAAACGGAATTTCTTCCGGGGGGAGATAACGTAACGGGTATGAAACTCAAAGGATACGAAGGTCTTTGGCGATACGATAACGGTCAATGGAATAGGGTAAATTAAGATATGAGCATGCAAGTCTATAAACAACAACGACCTTTCGCTATGGACCCAGATAAGCCTGTAATTCCTGATGCTGCAAGTATGGCTCAAGAACCCGAGGCTTTTGCAGCGGCACAAAGACTTGCTGCTACCCCCAAAGAAGAAAAACCCATTCCTAATATTAATGATCTTCTTTTCGGTGACTCACCTCCAGAAAGTCTTGGTGGACAACTTATTATTGAGGATACAATTCAGAGTGCAAGAAAGGGTAACAAAGAAGCTATCCAGTATCTGAAGGATGCTATCGCACTAGAAGAAGTAATTCGGTCACAGCCTCGTTCCGACATTATTGGCACACGATTTGATGTTGTAACAGGAGAATACGCCGTTGACCTACCAGAGTCTGTAACAGAAAGCGAAAAAGAGGCACTTACACCTTTTATTGAAAAAGGCATTCGTCTTAACGACACACTTACTGCAGCAATTCCAAACCCTAAAGCCCGAAATCTGTTGCTTCAGTGGTATGCAACTGGAGGCTATAGGCAGGAAACCCTTCGTCAAACATCCGAGGGTGCGAGGTGGGTTGGTACAGGACTTATAAATCTATTTCCTCTTATTGAAGATTTTGCATCGGGATTTAAAGTGGGTGTTCCTGAAAGTCTGGGTGGTTCAGGGATTTTTGACACCGAAAAATACAATGCAGAAAGAGCGCAAACAAAAAAATCTGTAGATGCAATCCTAAGTAAAGCAAACAATTATGTAGGATTCTTACGGGATTATGGCTCTGCAACAAACGAAGACATTAAAAAGGATTATATTGAAACTTATGGGGAAGCAGACTATCGTGCACATTATGTTTTAGAAACCCCTAAAGGTGATGTAGAAATCCCTATTATTTCTAGTGAACTTGGACAAGAACTTTTAGAGTTTGGCTGGGGTGAACTATCATTTACTGAACAAATGCTAGGAACACTTCAAGGTGGTGCTCTACCAACAACAGCATTTGGTGCTCGTAGTCTAGCCAGCGGTGCAAAAAAGATTAAAAAAGCTGAAAGATGGGTGGCTACTGTAGGTGGAGAAACTTGGAAAGACGTTGATCCAGTTCTGGTATATCGGCATTTACGCTTGTCAAATGCACAAACTGGCACATTTAGTTTTATAAAAAGACCGTGGGCTAACCTTACAAACTATGTAGGTAACAAGTTTAAATACAGAGGTTCTATAGGAAATGTTTTGGAGCAGGATTCGTACGCTGCAGGTGTTAAAAAATTAGACGATGGAATTCTTGCAGCTAAAGAAGAATTGAATATGGCTCGTATGGCTCCTAAAGTAGATGAATTAGAGATAAAACAACTTGAGGCTCGTATAGAAGGTCTTAGCTCTCAAAGAAATCGTCTTGTAAACGGCAACTTAGGTAGCCCAATGTTTAAAGAGTTGCTTAGAGACGAAACTCTTGTATCCTTTGGCTACACTGCTGGTTATAATATGATTCCAGATATGTATTCTGGAATGAGTCAAGAAGCTGGTGGTATGACAGGGGGGTTGTTTTTAGCACTTGGCGGTGCTCGTGCTTTGACAGGTAGCGCAAAACTCCTTTACACAGGTACTGATAGCCTTTTCAGTGGCAATCTGACACATATAGCACGTGAAACAGGTATGATTTTTGAAAGTGTTGCTGGTGTTCTACCGTTCATCGATTCTAACAGACTTACAGGGCTTTTAGTTAATAAAAACTACGCAGAAATTGAGTCTTTGTTACCTGATGGTACGAAACTTACAGCAGAAGATCGTCGTTCGTTTGGTCAGTTAGCAGAAATTTTTGAAACCCTTCCTGCAAATCAAAGGCAACAAGTTATTAGCCATATTGGTGAATACAAAATGTTGCGTGAAAATATCTTAAAGGGATATGACGTAAAAGATCACGACGAGATGTCTAGACTTTTACAGGAATCTTTTGGCAACGCTTCAGGTCTTGCCGGATTTCAGGCTCTTTCGCTAAACAGTTTGAAGACTATATCGTTGAAAAGTCTTGGAGATATTGTATTTGCACAAAATATGCAGGAAAAAGGTCTTGTTCAACAACGTGCGCTTATAGGTCGTATGCGCGAATTGATGTCGGATACTGTTGATACTGAAGATACAGCTTTTGTTTCATCTTGGGTTGACAATCTTGAAAGAGCAGTTGATCAGATGGACTTAAATCTGACAAATCAGAATGTTGCTCTGAGAGAAAATCTTGAGGCATTTAAAACAGAGATGTTAAATAATCCTCTTGATGATATGCCGGAGAATGCAGTAGGGCTACTCTCGAGAATTGAACTTTCTATAACACCGGGGATTATGGATAATCCGTTAGCACAGAAAGAAGTATACAGAAGTTCATTCGAAGCTGTAATGACTGCAATCAATCGGAGAATCGAAGAGGTCGAAAAGTTGCGGGGCACTCCTGCTCACGCACGAATGCTGGGTGTTGAATTAGAAAACTTAAAGATGGCACAAGAGGAAGGCATTTTCTTTCAAATCAAAGGGGCCTATGCTCCTGTAGATGCTGCAATGGATGCGGCAGGTAAATCCTTTAATCTAACCCCGCTAATCAAGAAGTTTTTTGTCAAGCAAGATGAACTTAGTAAAGAAACTTTTACAGGTCTGTTTAGTGCAGACAGTAATTTTCTTTCGGGTCGTCAAGGAAAACTGGTGATGAGGGCATTTAACAGCGCGGCTGAACGATCAATTAGAAAGAATTTTAACGAAGGCGGTCTTGAGTTGGACGACGTAGAGTACGACGAACTTCTCACATATTACAAATTTCAAGAGCCTACCTTACCTGATGGTACAATAAATCCCGATTATATTAAGGATAATCCTACTGTTATTGACATTGCTATTCACATGGCAGAGAAGGAAGGGTCTAATTTCGATGCGTTTATGGCAACCGGACACGAAACAGATATTATCTACAGACATCTTCGTGACAAAGGAATGAGTCTAGACGATGCTGCGGGAAAACCATACAAAGAAGCTGCTAACGAAATAAACAGCATCTTAGAACAGACTGTTGTAGAGATAGATGGGCAATCTACATCTATTTTTCCTCTCCTTAATGCTGCTCGTGAGGAAACAAAAGGTGTTAAGTTTGATAGGTATCGTGCAGGTACAGGAACATCCAAGATTGATAACGCTAACGTCGGTCCCGATTTGACTACTCGAACTGGAGGGCTTCGAAGACGCTACAAAAGAAATCAGTCTCCCGAATTGTGGTACAAGCCTGACTCTGTTAGCATGGGTGAGTACATAGAGGGGTCTGGCAGCTTAGAATTTCTTAATGAGTTTAAAGATGAATTAGGATTTACATGGGGCAAGTACACCACCACAGACGGCTACTTCTTTGACCTTACAGATCAGCTTGGAAGAGACACCTTTGATGGCGTTCAAAAGGCCATACTAGGTAATTTCTACGAACACTGGGCTAAAGATAGTCTTGGGACTCTTTCATCTATCACACCCGGAACTGCTGCGAGTACAACCGGATATGATTTTGCTCGTGCAAAACGATTTCAAACGCTGTATGAAACTGCAACGGTAAAAGTCAGAGATGCTGACGGCAATATTGTAGAACGTCGACTTTTTGAAGACGAGTACGGTAACAACCTGTTAGAAGCGATGATGCGTAACGAAACTGACATCGTAAATCTAATGGCACAGAACAAGCAGGTAGCCGATGAAGCGAAAAAGTATACCTCTTCGTTGAATGCTAAAATCAAAAGTGCTGATGATGTAGCTGCCTCTAGGGGTAGAGCAAACAAAAGAAATGTTGATAAGCTGCAACGACTCTCTGAAACAACCGACACAGGACAGTTCTTTACAAAGTACATCCTGAACGGCAACAGACGCGACATTCTGAGTTTGAAAAACGACTTTGTTACAAGTCTTGTTGCTACAGGTATGACTGAAGCTGACGCAGCCTTAGAATTTAATCGTGGTATGCAGTATATGTCATTTAATGGTTTGCTTGCAACAGGTAAAGTTGAACCCGTTAGAGGGAGCACATTTGTAAGCCTGACAGGGGAAAGTCGTACTGTTGAAAAAGTGCTTGCGCCAGAAGTTTTACTACAGAGTTTAGAAAATAAAAACGTTCGTGAGATATTTGAGGAAATCGGCTACACAGACGAAGACTTTGAATTCTTCTTGAACAGTGCAAAGTACATGAACCTTATAATTGAAGGGTCAAATTCCGCTATTGCATTTAGTAGGGAAGGTGCTCTTCGGGGTATCTCTCCAAACGAAATTGTCAGTAGATCGTTTAACCTTGCTCGTGGAATGGTTAGTCCTACGTATGTTGCAGCAGAGATTGGCTTCCGTCTTATGCAACAGAATAAGATGTCTGTTCTTGAACTTGCTGCATCTGACACAAGAGCCGCTGAAATTATTTACAAAATGATGGCTGACCCAGAAACCTTGACTAGCAAGGACATGTCAACATTCCTACCTATAATGTCGTCTTTCTTAGTCAGAGAACTTACATACAGGGGTGTAGAGGCTCCTGAACAGTTCCTCAGTGTAGAGGACTTAATTGCTGCTGGTGCGGCTGAAATCGAATCAGAAACGGAGAACTAATCATGAAAACATATAATAATGGCCCCCGTAAGTCTATGGCTTACGGCGGTATGGCAAAACGTAAACCAATGATGTACGGTGGAATGGCACAAAAAAAGCCCCGTAAAAAGGCTCAGATGGGCGGTATGATGTCTGCATCCGAACAAAATCGGAAGCAAGCTATGGCTATGAATAAAGGTCCCATGATGCCTATGATGGCAAAGGGCGGCAAACTTAAGATGGTAAAGAAGGACGGTAAGATGGTTCCGTTCTATGCTGCTGACGGTATTGGCAAGTCTTAATTTATAAAATTACGCGACTTGTCCATCATTTCGTTACCCATAGTTTTAAGATAACGCATAACTGAAGCGACAGCATGTGCGCCATCGTACTCTGGAACACCCGACGCGAGAAGGTTCTCTACCTCTCTTTCGTCGGGTGAATTCATTATAAGTTCTATGTTTCCATCTCGAAGCAGATTAGCTTCGAACCTAAAAAGATTAGCTGTTATTTTCTTCGGCATTTGGGTAATCCAATTCTGAAATAGTAACGTTGTAACAATCTGCCTTGACAGTGTAGTTGTTGGAAGGATCGATATCACCCTTCTTTAAAAACGTTGCTTTTTTAAAATATTCTTCTTTCGTCAGCATTCCTAAGAACCAACCTTTAGAAAAGTCGTTCAGTACTCTCGTAAAAACGTAGA
>MDTB01117029.1_pt1 | contig 17093 bp, 16 predicted proteins | sample 811161 | NCBI WGS metagenome assembly MDTB01 (sample SAMN05326650, study PRJNA326480) | marine metagenome | isolation source: seawater | place: Mediterranean Sea | collected 2009
CAATACTTCAAAAACTTCAATCATTCCATAAACAGTTCCAAGAAGTCCAATCATTGGACACATCCCAATTAAACCATCTAATAATTTAATATTTTGATATGAAGTTCTGTTGAATTCAGATAAAAATGTTTTTTCAACTTGAACTAATTTTATTGAATCAGGAGGATTAGAGTTAATGAAATTATCAAGCTTAGAAGAAAGCCATTCTTTTTTTTCAACAAATACAAAGAAATACTTATTAAAAACAATGTAAAAAATTATTAAAGTTAATATAAATAATAAATAGAGTACTGGTCCGCCTCTCGTTATAAGTTCATTTAAAAACATGCTAACTCTTAGACAACAAATATGATGCTTTCTCTTCAATTATTTGAAGAATAGAAGTAGTTTTCTCTGATATATATGTATACATACCTAGAAGTGGAGCAGCAACAATTAAGCCTAGCATTGTTGTAACTAAAGCCTGTGAGATACCCCCTGCCATTTGTTTAGGATCACCGGTGCCAAATAATGTGATTGCTTGGAATGTTTCTATCATACCGATAACAGTACCTAGGAGCCCGAGTAAAGGTGCTACAGCTGCAAAAAATTTAATCCAATTACTACCCCATTCTAAAGTTCCTGTGTAATTAATAATAATTTCATCAATAATATTCTCTTTAGAATCTCTTGAGTCTCCAGACTTAAGCGATTTTGTCATTTCACTAATAACTCCAGATGAATCATCATTAACTTCCTCAGAATATTCACGCAGTTTATAAATTTTAAATAAACTAAAAGCTGTACCTATTAAACCAATCAATATAATAATAAAACCGATAAGCTTACCTTGAGCAATTCTTTGGAACCATCCAGGTTTATCAAGGTATAAGGATAATAAGAATCCTCTTGTAGGGTCTATTGCTACTTCCTTGTAATCATCAGCTCTGGCATGTTTTTTAAGCGATCTGGTGATGTTAGATTCAGGCTGTTTAGCAAGTAATTTAAAAGAATTTAAAGAGGAAGCTGGTGTAACGAATTTATTGTTATAGGATGCAGAAAATAAACCATATCTTATAATCTGGCCATCAAAACTTTCTCCATCTGGATCTGTGATTATAGTATCAATTTTTTTGATTTCACCTCCAGCAACTATCTCATCAAAATAGGCTATCCATAATTGCTCTAACTCTTCTAAATTATGAACCTTTATCTTACTAATCTCTTTTAAAGCCTCTAACCTGTTAGGAAATTCATAAAAAACAACAGAATTTTCTGAAGATGCAGCTAACTCTCCAGCAAATTGACGCGTTACACCAAATAATTCTCCTAAAACACCTATTTTAATTTGTAATTTTTCTTCTAAATCAGTTAAAGTTTTTTCATTATCTTCAAACTGTTTTTCAAGCTTTTTATTTCTTGCTTTTTCATTTTCTAACTTAGTTTTGGCATCATTTAATAAAGCGGTTCTCTCTTCAATCTTATCTAGAAATGATTGAAGTCTCTTATTGTCTTCATTTACATAGATGCTTTTATTTGTTTTAACCAATTCTAAAAGAGCATTAATTTCATTATTTCTTAATTCTTCTATCGGAACTTCTTCATTATCTTGAGAAATAACATTTAAAGATAATATAAATAATAATGTATAAATCTTTTTCATAATTAATTCTCTAAAGGTTTTACAGGGAGGTTTATAAAATTTGGTGGAGCTTGTCTATTTGCAATATCCAATGCAGCTTTAATCTCATCATCTAGTGATGAACCTTTGTGAACCCATTCTTGAGTATTAGAATTCCAGAAGCCTGTTTCTCTTCCATTGGGAGTCCTGTAATATAAGCCAAGTCTTCCTAATCTAAAGTAATCTACTGCTCTTTCATTTCCTTCTATATTCAAAAATCCTTGATATGATTCTATGGTCTTACCAAAATTTGCTTCCAATTGATATGCTTCAAAAATATTTCTGAATTTTTCAGCAGTAGTAACATCTGCCCTAATTATTAATTTATCTAAGTCATTTAATCTAGATTGTCTCTCATCAATTAAAAATGGAATATCTAGAGAAATAAACTTATTAAGTGAATCAACCATCCTTTTCAATAGAGGTAATATATCTATATTAATGCTGTCTAATGAATCTAGTTGATCGTTAATATCTGCAATCTCTAGTATCTGGGCATCAATAATTTGAGACAACTGATCATCATAATTTTTTAATGAATTGAACTCATTTAAGGTATCTTTATAGTCAAAATATATTTTTTTTGATTCGATATCTAGCTCATCAATTTTATTCTGAATCTCTATAGATACATTACTTGCCTCAACTTGAGTGCTTATTGTCTGATCAACAATTTCTTGTGAAAACATAGAGCTTGAAAAAAACAATAAAATAGTAATTATTTTCATATGCATATTATATATATTTTTGAAGTATTTATAAAAAAAGAGCTCTAAACTAAGAGCTCTTTTAAAGTAAGTTTAAATTAGAATCTAAATTCTAATCCTGCAGTAACATATCTACCGAAAGCACTAAAATAGTATCTATTATAGTATGGGAAGCCATATGCTTCATCACGTTGAGGCATTTTGTCTTCTACGTTTCTAATACTTAAGTAGAAATTTAGATCAGGGCTGTAGTTATAATAACTTGATAGATTCATAATCATATGAGGGTCACTTTTTGCAGGAGTTGAGTACCCTCTGTACATTTCCATATGACCTGTTCTATCTGTGAATAAAGTAGTACCAAAATCTTTATATCTCCAACCAATTGATATATTTTGTTGAGATCTAGGCTCATATAGATATACATCTAATGCATCCTCTTCATCTGAATAATCATCAAACTTTGTAGAGCTCTTAAGAATATGTGATGAAGATACTCTAAATGTAAAGTCTCCAGCATTTTCTGTCTCAAGTCTATAGTTTAAAGACCAGTCGGCACCTTCATAGTTAATAAATGATTGGTTTGAGTATGCTGGTCTAACTTGCTCAAAAGGACCAATTGGATATGTTCCACCAAGTGGGTTTGCAGTAGATCCACGAGTAATTTTTGCAAATACATCATCACAATTTCTATCTGGGAATGTGTCATTCATGAAGTTTTGGAAATCATCACCGTATAAACATTTCCCTTCAGCATAGTTGATTGTATATGGACTCTCTCTAGTAACAGCACCTTCTAATAAAACTTCATATAAGTCTATAGAAAGATTAAGATTATTATTAATATCCCATACTAATCCAAGTTGGAAATTCTCACCCTCTTCTTCTTTTAATGTTGTATTACCAGATAATAAAGCTTGAACACTTCCTGATCCAACTTCACACTCTGTGTAATCTTGATAATTGTATACAGCTGGGTTAGCTAATGTATATGCATAACAAGCTACGTAGTCCTGGAATCCATTATAGTAACCAGAACTCGCTTTTTGGAATAAATAGTTCATATCTGGAGCTCTAAACGATTCAGAAGCAGAAAACCTGATCAGTAAATCGTCATTTGGTCTGTATGCAAAACTAGCCATTAGTGAATTTCTAGATCCAACATTTGATGAATCATCATCATATTTGTCGAATCTTGTAGCTATATTTGCTTCTAATTTATTTGTAAGCATTGTGGAAAGCTCTATCCCAATTGAATCTCTTGTTCTTTCGCCACCACCGTCAATAGCTGAACCTTGAATAAATACAATTGCACCAGCTTGTGAATCATCGTCTAGCCTTCCAGCAGCTGGGGTTAAATCATATTCTTGTTCTTGATGTTCTGCAGAAATCGCAAAACCAACAAATTTATTACCTACCTCAACTTCTCCACTTATTTGAAAATCAATTGTAGTTTGTGAAGATTCAGCCATAACGCTATCATCAGCAAGCCAGCTACCAAGCATTTCATTGGTAACATCTCCAAATAATCTGTCTGTTAGGAAACATGATGATCTTCCATAATAGTTCTGCCATCCGCATACAGGGTCAGCAATACCATATGAATTAAGAGTTGCTTGGCTATAATTATAGCCATATAGATATTCTTGATATGATGATCTTAAAAGATTTCCATTAGCATCAGTTGCACCAACACCAGCAAAATAATCATACATTTGATCTGTAAACGTTTGTTTGTCAGCCTCGTAATCATAATTAGTAGTATTAATTCCTACAGACCATTCATAACCTTGAGCTGTAGTACCTGATAGACCCATAAATCCATCAGTTAGGTCCTCTTCAACATCTGTTCTTGCTTCTGCATTAGGAGCATTGTTAGCTGAAAAATATCTTAAGAAGTAACTTACTTGGTTATAACCTGATTGAGCTGAGAAAGGGATTTGGTTAGCAGGATCATTTGATGTCGCTATAAACTGACCAATTCTTCTTGGATCAAGGATACCACCAGACATAAATAGATATCTATTAACTTCACTTCTGTAATAAGCTTTATCTGTGTAGCTATAAATTCTTGAGTCAAAAGTTATACCGTTATCAAAGTTGTGAGTAAATGAGAACATAACAGATGCGTCTTCTCTTTCATTACTCATAGTAGCTGAAGAGCCACCAAATCTATCTGAACCATAATCATGACCACACATGTGACCTGGGTATGAGCCAGAATAATTATATTCAGCAACTTGTTTATCAAAGTCAAAGAAATCTGGTGACATGCTTGAGCAAGGTATACCAAACTCTTCTGAACCAAAATATCTGTTGTAACCACCAGCTCCTGCTTGTGTATACCATATTAATCCAGCTCTTGGAGCTACATATGCAGAACCATAACCTGGGTCATCAGTGAATGAGTTAAAACCATCTCTGTCAGCAAAATACATTGGATCACGAACTTCTCCGTTTATACCAAGTGTCCAGCTTGAATTTCCAAAGAAACCACCTGTGGTGAAAGTTGCTTGATGAATATTGTCGCCACCGTGCTCAGTTTGTGAAGAATATAATTGAAATTCACTATAGTCTTTACCTTGAACTGTAATAATATTTACAACACCTGAAACTGCATCAGATCCATAAATAGCTGACGCACCTTGAGACAACACTTCTATTCTATCTACAAGACCTGCTGGTACAACGCCAGTATTTACAATATTACCTGCGTTATTAAAAGGGATTGGGTAATCAGCAGTTCTTCTTCCATTAATTAGGAATAATACTCTTCCAGGACCTAAATTTCTTAAATCTAATTCGTTAGCATTTGGAGTAAAAGTATTAGTGAGAGACTCATTTTGAGTATACTCATTAGCTGATGGAATTGACTGCAGGGCCTCAGTTACACTTTTAAATCCAGAGTTATCCATGTCTTCTCTAGTAATAACTAAGAGAGGTAATGCTCCTTCCTGTTGAGTTCTTTTAATTCTCGAACCAGTAACAATAACTTTTTCTAAACTAACTACGTCTTCATCAACATCAGATACAGTTTCTTCTGAAACTTCTTCTGATGTAACTTCCTCGGTTACAACCTCATCACTAGACTCTTCAACAACCTCTTGGACAGGGGCATCAGCTACCTCTCCAGGATTATCAGCATAACTAAATGATGCTATTAAAAAAGTTAATAAAAATATTGAATATATTCTAAAATTCATAAAATCCCCTTTATGTAAAATTTAATCTGTTATTTTGCTTTTTTTATTAAAAAAATGCAATATATATGAGGATTTATATATAATTCATTACTAAACATAGTTAATATAAAACTACTTTATATTTTATGTACAATTAATAAATAAAGAACCATTAATAAATAAAAAGGGATAAAAATGAACAAATTTTTCAAAAAATTTAGTATTTTTTCAATTGCATTGTTTAGCATGCAGTCATTAATTTCAGACAACTTAATACCAATTGAGTATTTTGCATGCGCATCTAATCAAAATTCTTTCAACATATCCCCAGATGGGAAACATATGTTGATAATAAATACAATAAAAGATAATGAATGCGACATTATGCAAGATAAGTCTCAGCCAGTTGAAGATGATTTTTATATGCGGGGCTTGTTACTTCTTAACCTTGAAACCATGGAAACTAAACAAATTAGTCGTGGAACAGCTGAAGATGGAGTTTCATCAGCTGGTTGGCTTAATAATGACAGAATTTGGTATAGACCAAGATATAAACAAGGACAGGGTATTAAGAGTATTGCTGTTTTTGGTGTAAATCTCGATGGATCTAAAAGGAAGTTAATAAGACAACATACATCATGGACCAACCAATTTCAAATATATAACTATGATATGGCTAATCCAGAAACAGTATACGAAATGAATAATACTAGACGTCCTTTTGTATATGATTACTATAAATTGAATGTTTATACCGGTAAAAAAACTTTAGTTGCAAGAGGCCCAGACTTTGGAGACATGAAAGGAAAGGCAACCATTGGACAGTCTTTTCATCCAAATGGTGTCCCGATGGGCGTTTTGATTGATGATGGATTAGATAGAATTCTGTATGAATATAATTCTGATTCAAAAAAATGGACAGAACATTTTAGATTTCAATGTCAAAAACCAGGTTTTGTTCCAATAGGCACATATGAGGGTAAAGTTGTTGTAAGTGGTTCTAAATTTAGTCCTAATGGGAAGTTATTAGAAGAAAATGATACTAATGCATTGTATTTCTATAACATGGAAACTAAAGAATTTTCAGAAAAGTTGTATCAAGATCCAGATTATGATGTCAGCGGTTTAACTGGAAGTTGTAGGCCTGCTAGTGGAAGCGGAACAACAAATAGAATGACATCTGAACTTGAATTTGTTTCTTACTCTACATTAAAACCTGAAAGAGTTTATTTTGATAAAGAAGCTGAACAAATATTTGCTACAGTTCAGGCTGTTTTTCCTGATGATCATGTAAGTATAACAACAGCAAGTGCAGATAAGATGATAATGGTAGTTGGTGTTTCAAATACAAATAATCCTGGGGATTACTATTTGGTTAATCTTAAAGAAGGATCTGTAAAACTACTATTTCAAAGAAGTCCATGGCTTGATAGAAATAAGTTAGTAAAGGCGATTCCTGTAAAATATAAGGCTCGTGATGGTTTAGAAATACCAGCTTTGCTGACATTAACCAAACAAAAAACAGATAAAAATTACTTTATTGTGATGCCTCATGGTGGACCAAATACAAAACAAAGAATTGGTTATGATTCATGGGCTCAATTCCTTGTAAATAGAGGAGTTAATATTCTTCAACCTGATTTTAGAGGTTCAACAGGTAATGGTGCCAGTCATTACATTGCTGGAAATACTCAATGGGGTAAAAAAATGCAAGATGATATTACCGATGGAGTTAATTGGGCAATCGAAAACGGATATGCTGACAAAGATAGGGTATGCATTGCCGGGGCAAGTTATGGTGGATACGCAACAATGGCAGGTCTAGTCTTTACACCAGAAGTCTATAGATGTGGAATTAATGCCATCGGTGTTACAGATATGGAGCAACTCTTGAATGACTACACAAGAAAGTCTAGTATTTTATCCTCATGGGATGAAGAGCCTCTTCTTGAATGGGGAAATATGAGAACTGCTGAAGGCAGAGCTTATGCAGAAGAGACATCTCCTCTAAATCATGTTGATAAAATTCAAGCTCCACTTTTGATTCTTCAAGGTTCTAACGATCCTATTGTTGAAGCTTATCATGCCGAAGATCTTATTAGAGAATTGAAACGAAAAGGTAAAACATACGAAGCTATGTTTCAAACATACGAAGGTCATTGCGTAACTTATTGTGGTGAAAAGGCTTCATTAGAATATCTTGAGATTCAAGAAAAATTTATAAATAAATATTTAATGAATTAGAAAGCATCTATATTGGTCTGATTTTTTCCTAAAATCAGGCCATGTATATCTGATGTTCCTTCATAAGTATTAACTGCTTCTAAGTTCATACAGTGTCTAATAACATGATACTCATCACTAACACCGTTACCACCATGAATGTCTCTTGATGATCTAGCTATATCTAATGCTTTTTGACAATTATTTCTTTTTAACAATGAAATCATTTCAGGTTTCATTTTATTTTCGTCTATTAGTCTTCCTAATCGCAAAACAGATTGAAGTCCTAAGGTGATTTCAGTTTGCATATCAGCTAATTTTTTTTGAATTAGTTGTTTAGATGCCAAAGGTTTGCCAAATTGTTCTCTTTCTAATGAATATTCTAATGCTGCGTTCCAACAAAATTCTGCGGCACCCATTGCTCCCCATGCTATGCCATATCTTGCCATGTTCAAGCATGAAAAAGGACCTTTAAAACTTTGAACATCGGGAAGAATTTTATCTTTAGATACAAAAACATCTTCTAAAAATATTTGTCCTGTTATAGATGCTCTTAACGCAAACTTGCCCTCTATAGTTGGTGTTGATAACCCCTTGGATTCTCTATCAACAATAAATCCTCTTAAAACACCCTGCTCATCTTTTGCCCAAATTACTAAAACATCAGCTATTGGAGAATTTGTAATCCATGTTTTTGAACCATTCAAAACATAACCATCATCTTTTTCTTTTGCATTGGTTTTCATAGATGCAGGATCAGATCCTGCATCCGATTCTGTTAAACCAAAACATCCTATAAGATTACCTTTTGCCATCTGTGGTAAATAAAAATCTTTTTGCTCATCTGAACCAAAGGTATATATTGCATGCATAGCTAATGAAGTTTGTACGCTGAACGCTGACCTGTAACTAGAATCAACTCTTTCAATTTCTCTTGCAATAAGCCCATAAGAGACATAGTTTGTTCCAGCACAGCCATAGCCCTTAATTGGGGATCCTAAAAAACCCATTTCTGCCATTTCTTTGTAGATACCCTTATCAAAAATTTCATTTCTGTTGGCATCAGTTATTCTTGGTAATAATTCGTTTTGACAAAAATCTCTAGCAGATTTTTGAATTATTAATTCTTCGTCTGTTAATTGTTGATCGAATAATAAAATATCTTGAATTTTCATAATTTTTATAATTTTTCGACTCTAATAATACCAAATCTTGGCATCGAGAACATTATTGAATTGCTTTTAAGAGATTCTTGAACAAGCTCAATCATTTTGTTTGAGTTTCCACATATAATCATTAATGGAATTTTATTTTGGTATTGAAAAACAAAGTCTATTACTTCATCAGAAACATCAGCATGTCTTAAACCATGAAGGTCTAGATGTGTAATACCATTTTCTTCAGTTACGTTCATGAATACAGTTCGACTTTATCAATATATAATCATTATATGGCAAAACTTCATTTCTTTTATTCAACAATGAATGCAGGTAAATCAACTGCCCTATTACAATCTAATCATAATTATTTAGAAAGTGACTTAAAAACAATGTTGTTCATTCCTGAAGAAATTGGAACTAAATCTAATGGAAAAATAATATCAAGGATTGGTTTAAAAGCTGATGCGATAGTGGTAAATAAAAATTATTGTTTTTATGATGAAATAGAAAAAACAAAATATAAAGAGATAAGTTGTATTTTTATTGATGAAGCTCAATTTTTATCAAAAAAACAAGTTCATAATTTAGGAAGGATTGCAGATGAATTAAACATACCTGTGATGTGTTATGGGATAAGAACTGACTTTCAAGGAGAGCTCTTTGAAGGCAGTAAAGAATTATTAGCTCTTGCAGACAATCTTAAAGAGTTAAAAACTATTTGTAGTTTATGTGATAAAAAAGCAACTATGGTTGTTCGAATAAATCAAGACGGTGAAGTTATACTAAAGGGTGAGAAAATACTTATTGGCGGCAATGAAAAATATAAGACATTATGCAGAAAACATTTTAGAGAATTAACAAAATTAATATAGGGAGAGGAAATGGAATATACGAATAAACAATTTTTATTAGCTAAAAGACCGGAAGGTATGCCAGAAGATGATTGTTGGAAATTAAATGAAAATAAAATTACATCACTTAAAAAAAATGAAATTCTAATTGAGGTTAAGTACTTATCTATTGATCCTTACATGAGAGGTAGAATGAATGATTCAAAATCTTATGCAGCCCCAGCTAAAATTGGTGAGCCAATGACTGGTGAAACTGCAGGAATTGTAGTCGAAAGTAATTCTGATCTATTTAGTGTTGGTGATAAGGTTTGTGCTCATAAAGGTTGGCAAACATATATAAAAGCTAAGGATACTGATGCTGCCCTAATTAAAGTACCTGAATCTAATATTAGCCTTTCATCGTTTCTCGGGACTCTTGGAATGCCAGGCCGAACAGCTTATTTTGGTCTAAATAGAGTTGGTAAACCAAAATCTGGAGAAACCATAGTTGTTTCAGCTGCTTCAGGAGCAGTAGGTACAGTAGTTGGTCAATTAGGAAAAATATATGGTTGTAGAGTTGTAGGTATTGCTGGTGGGCCAGAAAAATGTGCCTATGTAAAAGATGTTTTAAAGTTTGATGAATGCATCGACTATAAAGCTGGTAATTTAAATGACGATTTAAAAAATGCTTGTCCAGAAGGAATAGATATTTATTTTGAAAATGTAGGTGGCGCTGTTACAAGAGCGGTTGCTCCTTTGTTAAATAATGGTTCAAGGGTTCCTATTTGTGGATTTATATCTCAATACAACGAAAAAGATATGTTTAAAGTTGAGACTCCTTTCCATGTATTAGGTGCCCTAGAAATAAAACCTGAGCATAGATTTTTTGTAGTAACTGAATGGGCCGATGAATGGGAGGCTGCAACAAAAGAAATATTACAATTGGTTTCTGAAGATAAAATAAGATTCAAAGAAACAATTACTAAAGGATTTGAAAATGCTCCTCAAGGCCTAAGAGATGTTCTTACAGGTAAAAATTTTGGTAAGCAAATAATTGAGATTTAGATAAAGATCTTTCCTTTTAAATATAGTGTTGCCTTGCCACCGATTATAGTTCTTTCCTCTTTATTTTCACAATAAAGAACTCCTCCTCTTCTAGACAATTGAGCGGCTACAAGATTTTTTTTATCTAACTTTTGACTCCAATAAGGCGTCAGAGTCGTATGAGCTGATCCGGTAACAGGGTCTTCATCTACTCCGGTAGCTGGAGCAAAAAATCTTGATACAAAATCATAATTGTTGCCTTTCGACGAAACAATTAACCCTCTGCAATTAATTTGATTAAGTGATTCAAAATCTACATTTAAATTTTGAATGGCATCCTCAGATTCTAGGATAGCTAATACATCGTCCCTGCCTTTAAAAGCTTCAATAGGTTTTAGTCCAATTGCGCTTTCAATTAGCGATATCTGGTCAAATGATTGAAGTTGATCACTGGGAAAATCAAGAAATAATAGCTCATTATTTTGTGTTACTTTTAAAATGCCATTTTTTAATGAATGAACATCAAAAACTTTTTCTTCTGGCTTAATGAAGTTAAAAAATACATATGCTGAAGCTAAGGTGGCGTGTCCACATAAATCAATCTCACAATAAGGAGAAAACCATCTTATATAATATATTCCATTATCTTCTCTGATAAATGCGGTCTCGGATAAATTATTCTCTGCTGCAATGTTTTGCATCAAAGCTGGATCAATTAAGTCTGAAAATATTACTGCTGCTGGATTTCCAGTAAAAAGTTTATCAGTAAAAGCATCTATATAAAAAATATCATATTTCATTGTTTTTATAGTTTAAAATTATTACTTATTTAAATTAATCATAACTCATATAATAATTGCATGAAAAAAATTCTATTAACGCTGATTTTTCTTTTTCCTTTAATTAGTAATTCTGAAAATAAGGTATCTGATGTTTTCAAACCTAGTTACAAAAATCAATTATTTATGGATGTTGAAGTAGCTCTTGCAGAAGCTCAATCTGATCTTGGGATTATTCCATCTTGGGCTGCAAAAGAAATATCGTCAAAGGCTAATATTAAATACCTTTCTCAAAAAGATATTGATGCAGAGCATAAACTTGTTAGACATACCTTGGTTGCAAGATTAAATGTTTGGAAACGTTCGATAGATAAAGATGCCTCAGAGTATCTGCACTATGGAGCAACTACTGTAGATATTTGGGATACAGTTCTAGTTCTGCAAATAAAAGACTCCATCGATCTTTTAATTGATGATTTATTAGAGATTGAAGCTTATTTATTAACACTAACTAAAGACAACTTATATACCTACATGCCAGGTAGAACTTTAGGTCAACACGCCCTTCCAATTACTTTTGGAAAAAAAACCAGTACTTGGCTAGCGGAAAATAGGCGAAACATTGAACGTTTAGAACATGTTCAATCAAAAATTAATAAATCAGGAATACTTAAAGGAGCTGTGGGTTCTTATCTGGGATTGGGTCAACAAGCTATTGAAACTGAAAAACTTATGATGATAAAACTCGGTCTTGATGAGCCATCCAAAGATGATTGGCATGGAATAAGAGACGTCTTTGCTGAATATGCATTAACGCTTGCAATAATTTCTAAATCTTTTGGCAGAATCGGAAATGAATTAACCCTTCTTCAAATGACTGAGCTAGGAGAAACTGAAGAATATCTTGGTTCGAGATCTGTTGGAAGCAGTACTATGCCGCAAAAAAAGAATCCTAGAGGGCCAGGAGATTTACTAGAGTATTCCAGAATTATTCCAAGACTATCAGAGATAGTGCTTGATGATATGATTAATAGCTTTGAGAGGGATGGAGAAAAAAGTGATGATGAACTTAAAGAAATATCTATAGTCACAGAAAAAATGCTAGACAGATCAAAACCTCTTCTTAAAGAACTTAAAGTTAACAAGAAAAAAATGAGAGAGAATTTAGATTTGACTAATGGTCTAATACTTTCACAAAGATTAACTTTTTATCTAGCAGACAAGATTGGTAAAGATACTGCCAACAACTTAATGCATGATGTTGCCAAACTTGCTTATGAAAATAAACTTAGTCTCAAAGAAGCTGCACTTCAAAACAAAACTGTAAAACAAAATATATCTATTGATACGCTTGAAGAAATACTTAATCCAGAAACATACATAGGATTAGCGGTTGAACAAACTAATCTTATTGTCAGAGAAATAGAAACTAAACGAGCTAATTAGAAATAAAATAATGTATAAAAAAAATACATACAGTAAATATATATAAGATAAACATACTAAATTATCAAAATCCTCATACAGTAAACTACAAATAGGTTTATATTACTTAATTAATTTTTAACCCTATAAAAACTATGAAAAAGATACTACTTTCAATTATTATATTATTACCTTTTTATGCTAGTGCTGAATTTGATTCTAAGGACGGCATTGCTATAAACGGAAAAATATATAAATCAAAAAGTTCATCAAAATTTTCCTCTCCAGAAAAGTGTGAAGATTATGCTGAATCAAAAAATTCTTCTACAGCATCTACTGTAAAAGGTTATACCTATATAGCTAAGCATAAAAAGTGTACTTTATATTCTAATATAAGAAGCACAAAAAAAGATGCAGATGCTGTTTCAGGCCTAATTACTTAATTCTCTTTAAGTTAAAAAACCTATCTTCATTTGAGGGTAGGTTTTATTTATCATTTTATTCTTTGACATTTTTCTTTGAATATTTAAATATAGATTATCAAATTTATATAGATTTAAAATGCATAAAAATGTAATTATTGTTGGCGCAGGTATATCCGGTATTGCTGCTGGCTATAATCTTAAAAAAACTTGTCCTAATAAATCATTTTCATTATTAGAGGGAAGAGAAAATCTTGGGGGAACTTGGGATTTATTTAAATACCCTGGTGTTAGATCTGATTCTGATATGCATACATTGGGTTACAGATTTAAACCATGGATACATGACAAATCTATTGCTGATGGCCCTTCTATTTTAGATTATCTAAATGAAACAGTAGATGAAAATAAGTTAAGAGAGCATATTTTATTAAATCATAAAGTTAACTCTGCAAATTGGAACTCGGAACAATCGCACTGGGAACTAGTTGTTAAAAACGACGAACAATTAATAAATATGACATGTAATTTTTTATTTTTGTGTGGGGGTTATTTTAGTTATTCAAAACCGCACATGCCTTCATTTAAAAACTATGAAAATTTTAAAGGTCAAATAATTCATCCACAGTTTTGGAATGATAAAATTGATTACGAAAATAAAAAAATCATCGTTATCGGAAGTGGAGCTACAGCAATAACTTTAGTTCCAGCAATTGCTAAAAAAGCTAACCATGTTGTTATGTTACAAAGGTCACCTAGTTACGTTATATCAAGACCTAGTGAAGATGCTGTTAATAAATTTCTTCGTAAGTTCCTACCTGTCAAAGTCACTTATTTTTTAATAAGATGGAAAAATATTCTTTGGCAGAGCTATACATTCTTTTTAGCAAGAAGGTTTCCAGATAAAATTAAAAAAAGTATTCTTGATTTATTAAAAGATGAGCTGGGTCATGATTATGATATTGAGAAACACTTTACACCTTCCTATAAGCCCTGGGATCAAAGAATGTGCCTTGTTCCTGATAGTGACTTATTTAAGGCATTAAAAAATAAAAAAGCATCGGTTGTAACTGATAAAGTAAAACAGTTTGAATCTGATGGTATATTACTAGAATCAGGAGAAAAAATTAAAGCTGATATTATTGTAACCGCAACAGGAATCGAGCTTAATTCATTGAATGATATCAACGTTACTCTAGATGGTATTAAAATTAATCCTCATAAGAGATTGACCTACAAAGGAATGATGTTGAGCGGTGTTCCAAATTTTGCTCTATCTTTTGGGTATGTAAACGCATCCTGGACATTAAGAGCCGACTTAACATGTGAATATGTCTGCAGACTAATTAACTTAATGGATAAAAAAGAGGTTGATTGTTGTGCTCCAATAGATGATAAAACGGCCTATGGTGATGATGATCTAATTGATTTTACTTCAGGTTATGTTCAGAGAGGTCTTCATCTTATGCCCAAGCAAGGCAATAAAGCTCCATGGAAAAACTATCAAAATTATTTAAAAGATATTTTTGCAGTAAGATTATTCTCAATCAAAGACAAAAATTTAAGTTTTTATAATTCAAATAATAATAACTAATGTATGGTGAATAAAGTATTAATAAAAATAATGGCTCTAATGCTTGGTTTGGTAATTAGTGCTGTAATTTATTTTTCTTTATGGTCAGTCTTTGATTATTTTGAAATCATTGACTAATCTAAAAATGGTGGAGCTACGCGGGATCGAACCGCGGACCTCTTGAATGCCATTCAAGCGCTCTCCCAGCTGAGCTATAGCCCCTTAAGACTCGATATTGTACATGATGTATTCTTAAGCATTAATCAATTTTAATTACTTTACCCGGTATCAAAGGTATAAAATCCGGAGAATTAAAGGATTTCAATGCCTTTTTTAATCTTACTGGTGGTTCAAGTGTATCTTCATCCGTTAATGCAAAGGTACCCCAATGCATTCCAAAAGCTTTTTCTGCTTCAAGATCTAACATAATTTGAATTGCATCCTCCGGGTTTACATGACTTTCTGCCATAAACCATTCAGGATTGTAGGCTCCTATTGGTATAAATGCATATTTAGGAGCACCTAATTTGAGTCTTGTATCAATAAAATCATTTGAATACCCAGTATCTCCTGCATGATACATACTATAGTCATTAAAATTAAAATACCAACCTCCCCATAAACTTTTATTTCTATCAAATAGTCCTCTTTTAGACCAATGCTGAACTGGTGTAAAGGTCAATGTTAACCCTTGTAAGCTATATGATTCCCACCAATTAAATTCATATACATTTTTAATTCTTTTTCTTTTAAGAAGTTTTCCGTCACCAATTGGAACAAGAAATACTGCTTCGGGATATAATTTTGATATTACTATAAGTGAATTAATATCCAAATGATCGTAATGATTGTGGCTTACAGTAACAAAATCAATTTTAGGCAATTGATCTATATTCATAGCAGCAGGAATTAATCTTTCAGGTCCAATACTTTTAAAAGGCGAAGCTCTGTATGAAAATACAGGATCAGTAAGAATGGTTACGCCCTCTTTCTTAATTAAGAACGTAGAATGTCCAATCCAAATAATATAATTATCTTCATCATTTAAATTAATATTTTGCCATTCGGAAGATACTTCAATTTGAGCAAGCTTTGGCTCAACATCAGATCTTACCCACTTTATTAAATCCTTAAATGGTTTTTCAAGAGCCTTGCCATTTGAATTTGTATACTCTGCTATTGTCATATTAGGAATAATTAAAAATGCTATTAAAAGTATTCTTATCATTTTTTTTACCTATGATTTAAGATTTTTTTGCTTGAGATTTAATATAAATATTTATAAAAAAAATTGAAACTTTAGAAAAATAAGCAAATAATTTTAATGATGTTTTAATTTTAAGTTTTTTTAAAAAGGCCATATTAATCTCTTGGTTTATCTAATGGCATTCCTTGGTTTGCCTCATATTTATTAGATATAAAAGAATCAGAAGCTAAATCAGGCCCCCTGTAAAGGTATCTATTTTTGAGATCCTGTCTTAATACAAAGTCATCACCATCAATTTTATAGAATGAATATTTATATCTATGAGTTTTATTCATTATTTCGCAACTGTTTCCATTGTCATCTATAGGAGGTTTGAATCTAATATACTTAGCAGCGGCAACTGAAGCAGCTTTAAAATAAGGACAGTTTTTTAAAATTATTTTCTTATTTTCATCCCTATCGACCGCACATCGAGAACTAATTGTTTTAACATTTTTAACTTTACCAGATTTATTTATATCAAATTTGACTACTGCATATCCTTGATAATTAGTTCTTGGATACGTAGGTTTCATTATTTGAGTCATTTTGGTATAACAATTATTTGGCAACTCTGAATATACGAAGTTACAAAAGAAGGTTAATGTTAAAAGACTTAAAGTTAAACGCATAAGCTATTGTACGCAATGCATAGCCATAAAAAAAGGCCGGTAAAACCGGCCTTTAAATATTAATCAACGTCTAATTAGAATGCAACATTCCATTTTAGATAGGTAATTAAACCTTGGTTACTATAAAGACCTAGATAAGCATCTCTGTCTCCATTAGCATTTGGTAAAGGATCTTCATCCTCTGCATTAAGCATACCGTAAGTTACAACA
>MDTB01114087.1_pt1 | contig 17091 bp, 13 predicted proteins | sample 811161 | NCBI WGS metagenome assembly MDTB01 (sample SAMN05326650, study PRJNA326480) | marine metagenome | isolation source: seawater | place: Mediterranean Sea | collected 2009
AACCGAATTAACCTTCGATCCCATTTTAAATTTAATACCTTGTTTGGTTAAAATCTTTTGAAACTCATTTGCAATTTCTCTATCCATTCCTGGAGTAATATAATCTAGATACTCTATAACTGTTACTTCTGAACCTAATCTAGACCAAACCGATCCCATTTCTAAACCTATATAACCACCACCTATAACTGCTAATTTTTTTGGCACTTTATCAAAAGATAAAGCTCCGGTTGAAGAAACTATATTTTTCTCATTTATTTCAATTCCTGGCAAAGATGCAACGTCTGAACCTGTGGCTATAACAATATTTTCTCCTTTTATAGTATTTTTTTTACTGTCACTTTCATAAACAATTATATCATTTTTAGAAAAAAGAACTCCTTTACCTTTAAAATATGTAACTTTATTTTTTTTAAATAAAAATTCTACTCCCTTTGTTAACACTTGAATTGATTTATCTTTATTTGACATCATTTTTTTTATATTTAATCTAATACCATCAATTTCTATTCCTTGATTATTAAAATCTTTTTTAGCTTTATGAAAATTTTCAGATAAATTTAATAAACTTTTTGAAGGTATGCATCCAACGTTGAGACATGTGCCTCCTAAAGCACCCCTTGACTCTACACAAGCAGTTTTAAGTCCTAATTGAGCAGCTCTTATTGCACAAACGTATCCTCCTGGACCTCCTCCAATTACTACTACATCAAAATTATTTTCCATTACTAAATATTAAGAAAAAGTCTTTTAGGTTGTTCTAAAGAATCTTTTATTATTTTTAAAAATGATACCGCTTCTTTACCATCAATTATTCTGTGATCATATGACAAAGCCAAATACATAATTGGTCTAACTTCCACATTTCCCTCTATTACTACAGGTCTCTCTATTATATTGTGCATACCTAACACTGCTGATTGAGGAGGATTTAAAATTGGAGTTGATAACATAGAACCATATATGCCGCCATTTGTGATAGTAAAAGTGCCTCCTTGCAAATCATCTATAGTGATTTTACCTTCTCGAGCTTTTTGTCCCATTTCTCCAATATTTTTTTCAATATCAGCAAAAGACATTTCATCAGTTTTTCTTAGTACTGGTACCACTAAACCTCTATCAGTCCCTACGGCTATACTTATATTATAATAATTTTTATAAACTATTTCATCTTTCTGTATCTCAGCATTAATAGCTGGAAAATTTTTTAATCCAATAACACTTGCTTTTACAAAAAATGACATAAAGCCAAGTTTTACAGAATATTTTTTTTGAAATTCTTCTTTATACTGGTTTCGCATTGCAATTACTTCACTCATATCAACTTCATTAAAGGTAGTTAACATTGCTGCATTTTCTTGTGCTTCTTTTAATCTTTTTGCAATAGTTAACCTTAATCTTGTCATTTTAATTCTTTCTTCTGGGCCAAATTTAATTATTCTTTCTGAAGGAGAAGGTTTAGATCCCATTAAACTCATAATGTCTTCTTTTAAAACAACTCCATGTTTTCCAGAACCTTGAATTTTATCTAGGTCTAACTTTGCTTCTGTTGCCATTTTTCTTGCAGCAGGAGAAAAAGATGCTTTATGATTTTTTATATCAAGATTTTTTTTTATTTTTTCTTCTTCATGAAAATTATCTAAAATTAGTGGATCTTCATCTTCAGTTTGAAATTCCTTATCAAGATTTAGAGGCTCAGTTTCTTCTTGAACAGTTTTGTTAACTTTTATGGATTTTTCTGGAGTCCCATTCTTTTTTTTTGGTGGAGAATAAGTTTTTACTTCTTTAAATTCTTGAGATACTTTATTATCAGATGATCCATTAATCATCCCTAGCAAAGAACCAACATTCACTGTTTCTCCTTCTTTAACAGAAATACTTTCTAAAATACCACTTGATGGTGAAGGTACTTCTACGTTTACTTTATCTGTTTCCAGTTCTACTACTGCTTCATCAATTGATACTTTTTCACCTTGACTTTTAAGCCATTTTGAAACTGTTGCTTCTGTCACAGACTCACCTAAAGTTGGTACTATAATTTTATCTGACATTTACTTTCCAAGTATCTTTTCTAATATTTCTTTTTGTTGTGCAAGATGTTTATTTAGATTTCCGGTCGCAGTAGAAGAAGAAGCTTTTCTTCCCACATATTTAACCTTATCTCTTGTAAAATATATAATTTCTAAGGTTCTATCTATATAATTTCTTACAGTATTCCAGGCACCCATATTTTTTGGCTCTTCTTGACACCAAATAAACTCAGCTTTTTCAAATTTTTTTAATAAATTTGCTAAAGTTTTTGCAGGAAAAGGATATAGTTGCTCGATACGTATAAAAACAACGCTATCATTTTTAGCTTTTTCTCGAGCTTCAACTAGATCATAGTAAATTTTTCCTGAACACATAATAACTTTTTTTATCTCATTATCTTTTTTTAATTTAATTAAACTGTTATGTTTTTTATAGGCATCATCTTCTAAAACTCTATGAAATGTATTTTTTTTTGTAAATTCATTTAAGTTTGAAATACATCTCTTGTGTCTCAACAAAGATTTAGGGGTCATAACTATTAGAGGTTTCCTAAAATCTCTATGCATTTGTCTTCTCAATGCGTGAAAATAATTTGATGGTGTTGTGCAGTTTACTACTTGCATGTTTTCACCAGCACATAATTGTAAAAATCTTTCTAGTCGTGCTGATGAGTGATCTGGACCCTGTCCCTCGTATCCATGGGGTAACAACATCACAAGACCACTCGCTCTACCCCATTTAGATTCTCCTGATGCAATAAATTGATCGATAATTACTTGAGCTCCGTTAGCAAAATCACCAAATTGTGCTTCCCATATAACTAAAGTTTCTGGCTCTGATAAAGAATACCCAAACTCAAAACCTAAAACTGCAAGTTCTGATAGTAAGCTATCAATTATTTCAAATTTTTTTTGTTTAGTTTTAATATTATTGAGAGGTATATATCTATCATGGTTGTCCTGATTTCTTAATACCGCATGTCTTTGACTAAAAGTACCTCGACCAGAGTCTTGGCCAGATAACCTTACAGAAAATCCTTCGGTTAATAAGCTTCCAATAGCCAGATTTTCAGCTGTAGACCAATCTATCGGTTTATTTTTTTCAAACATTTCATATTTTAAATCAAATATCTTCTTTATAGTTTTGTGAGCATTTAAATTTTCAGGAATAATAGAAATTTTTTTTCCTATATCCGTTAATCTATCTTTATCTACTCCACTTACACCTCTTTTATCTTTTCCCAGTCCAGGTTTAAACCTAGACCAAGCACCTTCGAACCAGGTCAACTCAGATTTGTAAGTTTTGGATAATTCTAATTCTTTTTGTAAAAATTTTTTAAACTTTTCTTTTTTATCTTCGATCTCTTCTAATGAGGTTAAACCTTCATTGCTCAATTTATTTCCGTATATTTTTAAAGTTGTAGGGTGGGTTTTTATCTTTTTATACATGATTGGTTGAGTAAAAGAAGGCTCATCACCTTCATTATGACCAAAACGTCTGTAGCAAACCATATCTATAACAACATCTCTATTAAATTTTTGACGATATTCTGTAGCAATTTTTGCACAATGTACTACTGCCTCAGGGTCATCACCGTTGACATGAAAAATTGGAGCTTGGGCAATTTTAGCTACATCTGAAGGGTAAGGAGAAGATCTAGCAAAACGAGGAGCAGTTGTAAATCCTATTTGATTATTAACTATAATATGAATTGTGCCTCCTATATTGTGACCAGGTAATCCAGACATTGCAAAACACTCAGCTACTATTCCTTGCCCAGCAAATGCAGCGTCTCCATGTATTAATACAGGAATAACTTTTTTTCTTTTAGCATCCTTGTGAAAAAATTGCTTGGCTCTTACTTGGCCCAAAACAACAGGATTTACTGCTTCTAAATGAGATGGATTATCAGTCAAACTTATATGAACAGAGTTTCCATCAAATTCTCGATTAGATGATGCTCCTAAATGATATTTGACGTCTCCTCCAATTTCTTGATTAGCGCTCTTACCAAAAAATTCACTAAATATGGCTTTATATGGTTTCCCCATTACATTTGCTAAAACATTTAATCTTCCTCTATGAGGCATTCCTATCTTGATCTCTTTAGCTTCTAAATTTCCTCCTCGTTTAATGATCTGTTCTAAAGCTGGGACCAAAGACTCTCCTCCATCTAAGCCAAATCTTTTTGTACCAACAAATTTTACGTGTAGGTATTTTTCAAATCCTTCAGCTTCGACCATCTTATTTAAAATTGCTTTTTTACCATTTTCAGTAAATCTAATTTCTTTTTCTGGCCCTTCAATTCTATTTCTTATCCAAGTTTTTTCGTCTGGATCTCCCATGTGCATGAATTCATAACCAATATTTGAGCAATAAGTTTTTTTTACAATTCTTAATATTTGATTTAAATCAGCGTATTGTAATCCAAGAACTCCATCTAAAAATATTTTTCGATCATAATCTTTTTTTATAAAACCATAAGTTTCTGGTTTTAACTCAGGATGCTCTTCTTTTTTTAAAAGAGAAAGAGGGTCTAAAGATGAAATCAAATGACCTCTAATTCTAAAAGCTCTTATTAACATTATTGCTCTAACAGAATCTTTTGTTGCTTGATTAGCCAAGTCTAAGTTTATATCAGAAGATTTTTCCTCTTTTTTCTTATTCAACTGATTTATATTAATTTTTTTATCTTTTTTTTCTGGTGACCAGCTAGGGCCTTTTAAGTCGTTATAAATTAATTTTTGTTCATCACTTAATCCTTCAAAAAATTGTCTCCAACTCTCAGGCAAAGACTTTGGATCAGCGAGGTAATCAGCATAAAATTGATTTATAAACTCAGAGTTATTACCTGCTAAAAAAGAAGTCTTTTTATAAGTATTATTATTTTTTGATGATGACATTTAGTAACTTATTTTAACATAAATAATCGAAATTTAACCATTAAGTTTTTGCAAGAGTGTCTTTCCAATATCTGCTGGTGATTTAGATATAGTGATTCCTGCAGATTTCATAACCTCTATTTTGTCCTCTGCTCCCCCTTTTCCTCCAGATATTATTGCTCCTGCATGCCCCATCCTTCTTCCAGGGGGTGCTGTTAAACCAGCTATGAAGCCTACCATGGGCTTTTTAATTTTTTCTTTTTTTAAAAATTCTGCTGCTTCTTCTTCAGCTGATCCTCCGATTTCTCCTATCATAATGATTGATTTAGTATCTTCATCTTTAAGAAAAAGTTCTAAACAATCGATAAAATTTGTACCATTAATTGGATCTCCTCCTATACCTATACAAGTTGATTGACCCATGCCATTAGCTGATGTCTGAGCTACAGCCTCATAGGTTAATGTGCCTGATCTTGAAATTATACCAACTGTTCCTTTTTTATGTATATTGCCTGGCATAATTCCAATTTTACATTCATCTGGGGTTATAATTCCAGGGCAGTTTGGTCCTATTAATCTTGATTTACTTTTTTTTAATTCTTTTTTTACCCTTAACATGTCTAATACAGGTATGCCTTCAGTTATACAAACTATCAACTCTATTTTTGCGCTTATTGATTCTATAATTGCCTCCGCGGCAAATTTTGGAGGAACGTATATCATAGTAGCATTAGCTTCGGTTTCTTTTTTTGCTTCTTCTACAGTGTTATAAACTGGAAGGTTTAAATGTTTTTGTCCTCCTTTTTTTGGTGTCACTCCTCCGACTAATTTAGTTCCATATTTAATTGCTTGTTCAGAGTGGAAAGTTCCATGGGTACCAGTAAAACCTTGGCAAATTACTTTTGTGTCTTTGTTTACTAATATTGACATCTATTTTATAGCTTCTACAATTTTTTTTGCTGCATCATTTAAATCAGATGCTGATAATATCTTTAAATTAGATTTATCTAAGATTTCTTTTCCTTCTTTAAAATTTGTTCCAGCTAATCTGACAACAAGAGGTATAGCTAAGTTTATTTCTTTTGCAGCATCAACAACACCTTGTGCAAGAATATCACATCTCATTATCCCGCCAAATATATTTATTAAAATACCCTTTACGTTTTTATCTGATAGAATAAGTTTAAAAGCAGCAGATACTTTTTCTTTAGATGCTCCTCCGCCAACATCTAAAAAATTTGCTGGCTCCTTACCATAAAGTTTTATAATATCCATCGTAGCCATTGCTAAACCTGCCCCGTTTACCATACATCCTATTGATCCATTAAGTTTAATATATGCAAGATCAAATTTACTAGCTTCGATTTCTGCAGGTTCCTCCTCATTTAAATCTCTTAATTTATAAATTTCTGGTCTTCTAAAAATTGCATTATCATCAAAGTTCATCTTTGCATCTAAGCACAATAGTTTTTCACCTTTTGTAATTATTAAAGGATTTATTTCTATTAAAGTGGCGTCCCTCTCTAATAAAATTTTATGCAATGATTTAATTAATCTATATGCATCTTTCTTTTGATTTTGATTAAGATTAAACGGTAAAATAATTTTATCTAAGTCTACTTGATTTATCTCATTAGATAGTTCAATTTTTGTAGTTATAATTTTTTCTGGTGATATCGATGCAACTTTTTCAATATCCATGCCTCCTTCGGTACTACTTATAAAAGCAATCTTAGAAGTTGCCCTATCTATAAGACAAGATAGATAAAACTCTTTTAATATCTCTGATGCCTCTTCTATATAAAGCCTTTTTACTTCTTTTCCTTCAGGAGTAGTTTGATGAGTTACCAATACCTTGCCCATCATTTTTTTTGCCTCAATCTCCAATTCTTCTAAATTTTTGACAATTTTCACTCCACCAGCTTTTCCTCTGCCGCCTGCATGAATTTGAGCTTTTAAAACAAATTTTTTACTTTTTAATTTTGATAACTTTTCTTTAATTTCATTGATTGAAAAGATAACTTGTCCTTCAGAAACAGGTGCTCCAAATTCTTTTAAAATTTCTTTTGCTTGATGTTCGTGAATATTCATTTCAATTTTTACAATTTATAATTTCATGCGAAGAAAATCTTTTTTCTTCAAGCGTTGTACTTTTAAAGCAAACATTCGTAAAGTAATTTTTTATATCACTGAATAAGATTTCATTATCCTGACCCAATAAATATATAACTTGTATTTTATTTTTGTTAATATTCTTAGCGATCATATCTTTATAAAAATTAAAATATTTATGGTTTTCAGTAGGATGTGTATTGTTATCCCACAAATACCACCTATTCAATATATTTAAGTCCTGGTTAAGTATTGTTGAAATAAATTGATAATGTGTAACTAAAATTTTTTTTCTTTTGTCTTGATTTAAAGTTTCTAAGGCTTTTTTGATTGAGTTTATTTCATTTCTAGGATTTTGATTGTATTTATTTATCCATTTCAATCCTTTAAGATTTTTATGAATTTCACTAGCATCGATGGCTAAACTTTTATCAACATATTCTAAATCATGAAATTTTCTATCAATATTGTACCTTAAGTGAAACTTAATTGTAGCGAATAAGACTATGAATATAATTACCCAAATCATCTTTGATGACACATTTAATTTCAAAATATTAAAATGTAATAAAGCTGCAATTATAGGAATTAAACTAAAAATATAAATTTGATTCGCTGTAAGCAATTGATTAAAAATAAAAGCTATAGTTGCAAAGATAAAAATAAAATTTAAAATATTGAACTCAAAACTATTTTTTTTAAAATTTTTAATTGAAATAATTATAAGAGGAATTAAAAAAATATGAATAAATTTGAAATCTCCAAATATTCTTTTAAAATTTAATTGATCAATTAAACTTACATAGGCAGTTTCACTGCTAGCAAATCTTCCTTCGCCTATTGTCAATGGAAAAAGTATATATTGATAAACAAAATTTTCGAATGGTGTTTTTGTTAAAACTAGATATATAAATAATAATATAAAACAAGAAACTCCTCCAAATATAAAAAATTTTAGATTATTAAAATTCTTTTTTTTAAAAAAATTTATAACCGCAAAAATTGCAATTAAAAATATTATATAAACACTTGGTGTTTGCATCGATAAAAAAGCAAAAAAACAAACAATCGGTAAAAAAAACCAAAAATTATTATCTTTATTAGCTACAGATAAAATTAATATGAAAATTGCAATTAAAGAAAAAATATAAGAATGTATGTAAGCAAAAGGAGTTCCTGAAACAGGGTAGCATAAAGTCGCAAAACTCAATGAATAAAAAATAGAAATTTTTTTATCATTAATTATTTTTTTTAAAAAATAGTATACGCTTACTGCCGCCACAGCATTCATTGAAGATGCGTGTAACAAATGACTATTCCAATTATTTCCAAACAAAACTAAAAAAAAAGCTTCCAAATAATCAACTAGCAAACCTGTAAAAATCCAAAAATCTCTAATAGGTAACTTGTTTTTTAAGATGCTGAATCCTGTGTCAAAAAAACCAAAAGAGTCGATTGGTAATATGCCCACGCTACCACTTAACCAATTTATATAGATAGAATAAATTATTATTCCAATAATTGCGGGAAATTCTTTAATTTCACTTTTTTTATTTAAAAACATTGTTAGAAAAGTTAATCAATAAGCTATTTCAATGTACCACTAAATTAATTTGATTTATATATCTACTAAAACTTATGATTAAAATTAAAGATAAAGTTCAGTTTCCTAAAGAAGACAATCGAATGAGGTCTGTAACAAATACAAAAATTGCTAGGGATTTGTATTATTCAAGCTCATCAACCAATGTTAAGTTTTTATTGAAGCAAAGATTTGAGTGGATGAACCAATTTATCAATGAAAATGACTATGGTATAGAGGTTGGTTCTGGCGCTGGTTTTTCAAAAGATTTTATAAAAAATAAAAATTTCAAATTAACTGATTTAGGCAATGATAGTTATTTAGATTTTAAAAATATCGATGCTCAAGATACAGGATTTAAAAAAGATAGTCTTGATTTCGTGATTGCGTCAAACATGATTCATCACATTCCTTATCCAATAAAATTTTTTAGAGAAATTAATAGAATTTTAAAAAAAGATGGAAAATTAATTATTTTTGAATCTTATTGTTCAATCATTTTTCAATTAGCAACAATTTTAATGAAACATGAAGGGTTTGACTTTACGTTAGATGTTTGGGATGAAAAAAATCCCAAAAGTGATGAAAAAAATGCCTGGCATGGGAATATAGCTGTTCCTCATTTAATATTTGATGATAAAAAAAAATTTGAAAATAAATTAGGAAAATATTTTAAAATTGATTATGAAGAACTCACTGAATGTTTAATATTTTTAAATTCAGGTGGAGTAACATCAAAGACTAGATATATTCCAATGAATAACTTTTTTTTAAATATACTTCTAAAAATAGATAAAGTTTTAGTTAAATTATTACCAAATATTTTCTGTATGGGTAGAAGAATTGTTCTTTCTAAGAACTAAAGAGAAGGGTCTATCTTTCTTGCTGCTTCAAATAAATCTTTTACTGAAGCTATAGATTTTTCAAAGTTTAATTTTTCTTCATTTGATAAATTTAATTCAATTACTTTTTCTACTCCGCCTGATCCAATAATTACTGGAACGCCAGCATATATATCTTTTGTTCCATACTCTCCATTTAAATAAACTGCACATGGAAGTTGTTTTTTTAAATCTTTTAGATAGCTCTCTGCCATTTCTACACCTGAGGCTGCTGGTGCATAAAAAGCAGATCCTTTCTCTAAATATTTTACTATTTCAGCTCCACCTTTTTTTGTACGATTAATAATTGCGTCTAATTTATCTTTAGATATTTTTCCATCTTTTACAAGATCACTTATTTTTTTTCCTTCAATCTCAGTTGCTCCAAGCATTGCTACCATGCTATCACCATGACCTCCTAGAACAAATGATTTTATTTTTTGTACAGGAACTTTTAATTCTTGAGATAAAAAATAAATAAATCTAGAAGAATCTAGAATTCCAGCCATTCCTACAATTTTGTTTTTAGGTAAACCAGAATATTTTTGTAAAGCCATTACTATTACGTCAAGTGGGTTTGTAATGCATATTACAAAAGCATTTGGAGAAGTCTTTCTGATTCCCTCACCAACCTGTTTTATAATTTTAAGATTAATTCCTAATAAATCATCTCTTGTCATGCCAGGTTTTCTAGGAACTCCTGCGGTAACTATTATCACATCAGAATTTTTTGTATCTTCATAATTATCTGTACCGGATAAATTGATGTTGAATCCATTAACTGGTGATGACTGTGCAATATCTAGAGCCTTACCTTTGGCTATTCCAGCCGCTACATCAAAAAGAACTACATCAGCAAGTTCTTTTAATGCGATTAAATGAGCTAGAGTTCCTCCTATTTGACCTGCTCCTATTAAAGTAATTTTTTTTGTCATTTTTTCTTTATTTCATTGTTGGCATAACAAATTCTGGGTCAGATCTTAAACCTGAAGGCCATCTTGATGTTATAGTTTTTAATTTTGTATAAAATCTTATTCCCTCAGGACCATGCATATGCTGGTCTCCAAAAAGAGATCTTTTCCATCCACCAAAACTATGGAAAGCCATAGGAACTGGGATAGGAATGTTGATACCAACCATTCCAATTTGAGCTTTATTTGAGAATGTTCTTCCAGAATCTCCATCCCTTGTAAATATACTTACTCCATTGCCAAACTCATGGTCATTTACTAATTGTAATGCTTCATCAAAATCTTTTGCTCTAATTATAGATAATACTGGGCCAAAGATTTCCTCCTTATAAATTCTCATATCTTTAGTTACATGATCAAATAAGCATCCTCCCATATAATATCCTCCTTCGTATCCTTGTAACTTAAATTTTCTACCATCGACAATAAGTTTAGCTCCTTCTTTTTCTCCAATATCAACATAACCTTTAACTTTAGCTAGGTGTTCCTTTGTAACCAGTGGACCCATCTCTGATTGTTTGTCCATACCCGGACCAACTTTCAATGACTCTACTTTTCTAGATAATGAACTAACTAATTTGTCTCCTATACCCCCTACAGCTACTGCTACTGATTGAGCCATACATCTTTCTCCTGCTGATCCATAAGCGGCTCCCATTAAACCATTCACTGCTTGATCTAAATCACAATCTGGCATTACAACGCAATGATTCTTGGCTCCTCCTAAAGCTTGAACTCTTTTCTCATTCTTAGCACAATTTTCATAAATATATTTTGCAATTGGTGTGGAGCCTACAAAACTCATAGCTACAACATCTTTGTTGTCGATCAAAGCATCAACTGCTTCTTTATCGCCATTAATAACATTAAAAACGCCATTTGGTAAACCAGCTTCTTTTAAAAGTTCTGCTAATCTCATTGAACAAGATGGATCTTTTTCAGATGGTTTTAAAACAAATGTATTTCCACAAGCTATTGCCATTGGAAACATCCACATAGGCACCATAGCTGGAAAATTAAATGGTGTGATCCCAGCACAAACACCAAGTGGTTGTCTGATAGACCAACTATCAACATTTGTTCCTACATTTTCGGTAAATTCTCCCTTTAACATTTGAGGTATACCGCAAGCATATTCAACAACTTCTAAACCTCTTGTTAATGAACCTTTTGCGTCCTCGTAAACTTTTCCATGCTCCTCGACTATAATTTTTGTTAATTCATCAGAATTTTGCTCTATTAATTCTTTAAATTTAAACATCACTCTTGCTCTTTGTAGTGGTGGAGTATTCGACCATCCTTCAAATGCTTTTCGAGCAAGATAAACTGCTTCATTTGTATCTTTTACACTGGCCAACTTAACGTTTGCACTTTGCTCACCTGTAGCAGGATTAAAAACTTTTCCTGTTCTTTTTGACTCTCCCGAGTAAGTTTTGCCTCCAACAAAATGTTGAATAGTTTTCATGCTGTAATTGAATAGATAAGGTTTTAGTTTGTTGCAAGCATTTTTTTAATAGACCCAATAGCTTTTGCTGGATTAAGGCCTTTAGGACAAGAATTTGTACAATTCATAATGGTATGACATCTATATAATTTAAGTTCATCAGCAACTTTTTTTAATCTTTCTTTTTTGTCTCCATCTCGACTATCGTTTATCCAACGGTAAGCTTGTAACAATACTGCTGGGCCTAGATATTTATCACCATTCCACCAATAACTAGGACAAGATGTAGAACAGCAAGCACATAAAATACATTCGTATTGACCATCTAATTTTTCTCTATCTTTTTGGGTTTGATTTAATTCTATTTTTTCTTGACCAGTTTGTTCTACTTTAAGCCAAGGTTGAATTGATTCATATTGTTTATATAGCGTTGTTAAATCTCCAATTAAATCTTTAACAACTTTTAAATGTGGTAAAGGATAGACGTTTAATTCTCCATTAATATCTGTGTGAGATTTTATACAAGCTAATGTATTTACTCCATCGATATTCATTGCACATGATCCGCACACACCATGAGCACAAGATCTTCTAAAAGTTAATGTTGGATCAATTTCATTTTTTATCTTAAATAAAACATCTAAAACTTTAGGTCCACAATTCTCCATGTCAACTTCAAATGTATCAACTCTAGGATTTTTACCTATTGAAGGATCCCATCTGTAAACATTAACTTTTTTTAGATTTTTAGAATTAGTTTTATCTTTAAAATGATTACCAACTTCAATTTTAGAATTTTGAGGCAAATTGAATTTAGCCATTTTTAATATACCCTCTCCTTAGGAGGAAAATATTGAACGTCATTTGTTAATGTTCTGGAATGAACATCTCTATACTTAATTTCAACTTTATTATTATTCTGCCAAGCTAAAGTATGTTTCATAAAATTTTTATCATCTCTTTTAGCAAAATCCTCTCTTGCGTGTGCTCCTCTACTTTCTTTTCTATTATAAGCAGAGTCCATTGTTATTAAAGCTTGACGTATTAAATTGTCAAATTCTAAAGTTTCAACTAAATCAGTATTAAATAATAACGATTTATCTTTTACAGAAACATCATTTATCCCTTCGAAAGGTTTTCTAATTTGTTCCACGCCCTCTTTTAAAGTTTTTTCAGTTCTAAAAACTGCACATTTTGATTGCATTGTTTTTTGCATTTTCAATCTTAGCTCGGAGGTCATCGTAGATCCATTTGAATTTCTAATTTTATCAAACCTATTTAAACATTTATCTGTTTCTGAATTAGAAACTTCTTCATGAGTGCTTCCAGGTTTTACAAGCTCTGCAGCTCTTTTAGCTGCTGCCCTTCCAAAAACAACAAGGTCAATTAGAGAATTTGAACCCAATCTATTTGCACCATGCACAGATACGCAAGCAGCTTCTCCGATAGCCATTAAACCTGGAACTGTTTTTTCTGAACCGTTTAGAGTTAAAACTTCAGCTTTATAATTTGTTGGTATTCCTCCCATATTGTAATGAACTGTTGGCACAACTGGTATAGGTTCTTTATTCACATTAACATTTGCAAAAGTTTTTGCTGCTTCAGATATTCCTGGTAATCTTTCCTCTATCACCTTTTGGTCTAAATGATCTAGGTGTAAATTTATGTGATCTTTATTTTTACCTACTCCTCTACCTTCATTAATTTCCATTTCCATCGATCTACTTACAACATCTCTCGAAGCTAAATCTTTTGCATTTGGAGCATATCTTTCCATAAATCTTTCTCCCTTTCCATTAACTAAAAAACCACCTTCACCTCTGACTCCCTCAGTAATTAAACAACCTACTCCATATATACCAGTAGGATGAAACTGAACAAATTCCATGTCTTGTAGAGGCAAGCCTGCTCTTAACACCATAGCGTTTCCATCTCCAGTACATGTATGAGCTGAAGTAGCAGAATAATAAACTTTTCCATAACCACCGGTAGCTATAATTGTTATATGAGACCTGAATCTGTGAATAGTCCCATCCGTTAAGTTCCACGCTATGACACCTTTACATTCTCCGTTCTTCATAATTAGATCTAGTGCAAAGTATTCTATAAAAAATTCAGTTTTGTGCTTTAAAGCTTGCCCATATAAAGTATGTAAAATTGCATGACCTGTTCTGTCAGCTGCTGCACATGTTCTTTGTGCTGTTCCATTTCCATAATTCTTAGTCATTCCTCCAAAAGGTCGTTGATAAATTTTACCTTCATCAGTTCTGCTAAATGGAACACCATACCTTTCAAGTTCTACTACTGCTCTAGGCGCTTCTTTGCACAAATATTCAATAGCATCTTGATCTCCAAGCCAGTCTGATCCCTTAACTGTATCATACATATGCCATCTCCAATCATCTTCTCCCATATTACCTAGTGCTGCCGAAATTCCTCCTTGTGCTGCAGATGTATGACTTCTTGTTGGAAAAACTTTTGAGATACAAGCAGTTTTTAAACCAGCTTCTGATAAGCCTACAGCAGCTCTTAATCCTGAACCACCAGCTCCAAGAACTACAACATCATATTCATGTTCTATTATTTTATATGCGCTCATTTATAAATTTAAAATTCCAATAATTGTTATTAACGGAACTATTATAGCAAATATATTTAACAGTTTGTTTGCGACATTTTTGATTTTATCATTGCTTATATAATCTTCAAATATCTCACTAATGGTTAAAGCTGAATAAAAGTAAGCAATTACAACAAATATAGAAAAGAAAATTTTAGAGGGCTGGGTTGAAAAAAAATTTAAAACTTGTTGATAATCATTATCATAAATTTTTACAAAATTTATTATAAACCAACACATAAAGGGAATTAATGCTAAAGAACTTAATTTAATAAATATCCATTTTTTTGTAGCAATATGCATATTAAATAAAATTTCTTCCTATTATAAAAAATAAAACTGTTAAAATAAAAGAACCAACAAAAACAAGGGTTCCGGTTATTTTTGCAGTTTTAATTTCAAAACCGTATCCCATATCCCAAATCAAGTGTCTGATTTCATTTAAAATATGAAAACTAAAAGTCCAGCATAAAAAAAGCGTTAAGAATTTACCAAAAAAAGATTTTAAAAATAATTTTATTATCTCATAATTGTTTTCACCTAAAAGTAAAGACAAAGACCAAAAACAAATTATTGTAATAGTTAAAATATTAATTACGCCTGTTATTCTATGAGTTATAGAAAGAAGAGAAGAAATCTGCCATTTATATATTTGCAAATGAGGACTTATTGGATTTTTATTTTGTTCCATAATTATTATTTTTAATTTCTCATTAAACATTCTACAATTTGAACTGTATTTAAAGCTGCACCTTTTAATAAATTATCTGAAACAACCCAAATATTTATTGCTTTTTTATTAGAGTTATCTTTTCTAATTCTAGAAATAAAAGTCAAATACTCTCCCTCAGCCTCAAAAGGTGTTATATATCCTCCATCTTTTTGCTCATCGATAACTTTACATCCTGGAGCACTTCTTAATACTTTTCTTACTGTTGCTAAATCATACTCATTTTCAAACTCAATATTTACAGACTCTGAATGAGAAGTTTTAACTGGAACTCTTACACAAGTGGCACTTAAACCTATTTTATCATCTAAAATTTTTTTTGTTTCATTTTCCATCTTCCATTCCTCTTTTGTATATCCATCCTCTACAAACGAGTCTATATGTGGAATCAAATTAAAAGCTATCTGTTTAGTAAAATTCTTAGACTCTATTTTTTTATTATTTAAATAATCTTTAGTTTGACTAAACATTTCATCTACTGATGCTTTTCCAGCTCCTGAAACTGCTTGATAAGTTGAAACTATTACTCTTTTAATTTTATATTTATCATGAAGAGGTTTCAAAGGTAGCATCAGTTGTATAGTAGAACAATTAGGATTCGCTATAATATTTTTATGTCTTTTCAAGTCTTGAGGATTAACTTCTGCTACAACTAAAGGTACATTTTTATCCATTCTAAAATACTTGGAATTATCAATTACTATCGTTTTTTTTGATGCTAATGGCACCCATATTTTAGCTATTTCACTTCCAGCTGCGAAAATTGTAAAATCAGCTTTTGAAAAATCGTATTTTTCTAAATACTCAATGGTTATCTCTTTATTATTAAACTTCAATTTTTGTCCAGCACTTTTTTCTGAAGCAACTAAGTAAAGATTATCAATTTTAACTTTTGATTTTTCTAAGACTTCTATTGTTTTCCTGCCTACATTTCCTGTAGCGCCGATAATTGCGATGTTCATATTATTTACTATTTTATTTCAATTTAGAGATAATTGCATCACCCATATCAGTTGTAGTGACTTCTTTTTTACCCTTAGAAATTATATCTTTAGTCCTCAATCCATCATCTAGTACTTTTTGAACAGCTAGATCTAATTGATCAGCCTCTTTATCTAGATCTAATGAATATCTTAAGGCCATTGATAAGCTTAAAATAGTCGCAATTGGATTAGCAAGATTCTTTCCTGAAATATCAGGGGCTGATCCATGCACTGGTTCATACAAAGATCTTATTTTACCATTTTTATCCTTTGCTCCTAATGAAGCTGAAGGCAATAAACCAAGTGAACCAGTCAACATAGCGGCTTCATCAGACAGCATGTCACCAAATAAGTTGTCAGCTAAAATTACATCAAACTGTTTTGGATTTCTTAAAAGCTGCATAGCACAGTTATCTGCTAGCATATGATTTAATTCTACTGATTTGTAATCTTTGTCTTTTACAACCTGAACTTCTTCTCTCCATAAAACTCCTGCTTCCATGACATTTGATTTCTCACAAGAAGTTACTTTATTTTTTCTTTTTTTTGCAAGATCAAAAGCCACTTTTGCAATTCTATGTATTTCGTTTGTAGTATAAGTATGTGTATTTATCCCTCTTCTTTGATTGTTTTCAATAGGTTCAATCCCTCTTGGCTCTCCAAAGTAAATTCCGCCAGTAAGTTCTCTTACTATCATAATATCTAAACCTGAAACTATTTCTGGTTTTAAGGACGAAGAATCTACCAGTTGTTTAAAACAAATTGCAGGTCGTAAATTTGCAAACAACTTAAGTTCTTTTCTAAGTTTTAATAAAGCTCTTTCAGGTTTTTTTGAAAATTCTAAATTATCCCATT
>MDTB01149327.1_pt1 | contig 17090 bp, 16 predicted proteins | sample 811161 | NCBI WGS metagenome assembly MDTB01 (sample SAMN05326650, study PRJNA326480) | marine metagenome | isolation source: seawater | place: Mediterranean Sea | collected 2009
TAAGTTATTCAATATTAAGAAATTTATGAATAAAATTATAATTCTTAATGGACCAAATCTCAACCTTTTAGGTGAAAGAGAAAAAAGCCAGTATGGAAATTTTACTTTAAAAGATATTGAAAAAATCAGTAATGACTATGCAATTAAAAATAATATTAAACTTACATTATTTCAATCCAACATTGAAGGAGAATTAGTCGATCAAATTCAAAATTCAAGAACTAATCAAAATGGTTTGATTATCAATGCTGGTGGATATACTCATACTTCAGTTGCAATACATGATGCTTTAAAAATTTTGAAGATACCTATAATTGAATTGCATATAAGCAATATTTATAATAGAGAAGAATTTAGACATAAATCATTAATTAGTAAAGTTGCAAAAGGAGTTATTTGTGGATTTGGGGCTGATGGATATATTATTTCGTTAAAAGCTATGAACAAATTTATACAACAATGAAAATTGATAAGAAGTTAATAAAAGAACTAGTTTATAACCTTAAGGAATTTGAATTAACCGAATTAGAATATCAAGATGGCCAAACTAAAATTAAAGTTTCAAAAGCAGTTAAAGGTATAGAGCATTCTAAAACGAGTGCAATTGTTTCTCCAAATAAAGCAGTGCTTCGGTCTACAGATGAGGGGGAAGGTACTAGAATAAAATCTCCAATTATAGGAACTGCTTACCTTGCTCCAGAGCCTGGGGCAAAAAAGTTTGTAGAAGTTGGAGATAAAATAAAAAAAGGTCAGACAGTTATGATTGTCGAAGCGATGAAAACAATGAATCATGTGCCATCGACCGCTGATGGTGAGGTAAAAAAGATTTTGATTGAGGATGGGCAGCCTGTGGAATTTGGTCAAACTTTAATTCTTTTAAAATAATTCAAATAATGTTCAAAAAAGTACTTATAGCTAATAGAGGTGAAATAGCTGTGAGAGTTATCAGAGCTTGTAAAGAATGGGGTATCAAAACTGTAGCAGTTCATTCAAATGTAGATGCTGAGTCAATGCATGTAAGGCTTGCTGATGAAAGTGTCTGTATAGGTTCTCACCAACCTCAAAATAGTTATCTAAATATCTCATCAATAATGTCGGCAGTCGATTTGACCGGAGCTGAAGCAATACATCCTGGTTATAGATTTCTATCGGAAAATGCAAAGTTCTCTGAAATTGTTAACAAACATGGAATTAAGTTTATTGGACCAAGCGCCAAAATTATCTCAGAAATGGGAGATAAAATACAAGCGAAGCGAATTGCTCAAAAGTACGGTTTACCAGTTATTAAAGGTTCAGAAGGTGGAGTAAAGTCCTTGGCGGAAGCAAAATCAATATGTAAAGAGATAGGCTATCCAATTTTGATTAAAGCTGCAGGTGGTGGTGGTGGAAAGGGAATGAAAGTAGTTGAAGCGGAAAGTAATTTAGAAGCTTTATTTCTTACGGCTAAATCCGAAGCAAAAAAATTTTTTAATAACGATGAACTCTATATAGAAAAATATTTTAAAAATCCGAGACACATAGAAGTACAAATTATGTCTGGTAAAAATAAGACTGTACACCTTGGGGAGAGGGATTGTTCAGTTCAAAGAAGACATCAAAAATTAATTGAGGAAACTCCAAGCCCAGTTTTAACTGAAGAACAAAGGAAAGATCTTTTGGAAAAAACTGTGAAAATGGTGGAACAAATAAATTATGAGGGTGCTGGAACTGTGGAATTTATTTATGAAAATGGTAAATTTTATTTTTTAGAGATGAACACAAGAGTTCAGGTTGAACATCCAGTAACCGAAGTTCAAACAGGCATTGATATAGTTAAAGAACAACTTTGGATTGCCTTTACAGGGGACACTGCTTTACAACAAAAAGACATAAACCCAAGAGGACATACTATAGAATGTAGAATTAATGCTGAAAACCCCGCTTTAAATTTTCAACCAAGTCCTGGAACAATCAGTGTCTGCCATCAACCTTCGGGTTTTAGAACTCGAGTTGATGGTTCAGTGTTCCAGGGTTGTAAAATCACTCCTTATTATGACAGCTTAATTGCTAAAGTTATTTGTAAAGGAAGAAATAGAACTGAGGCAATCCAAAGAACTTTGAGATCACTTGATGAATTTGTATTAGAGGGCATAACTACAACTATTGATTTACATAAAAAAATATTAAATCACAAAAAATTTATTAATTCAGATTTTGACACGAACTGGCTTGGAAAAGAGAAATTTTATTAAGTGTCGTTACAATTTAAAAGTTGTAAATCATATATTGCATGATCAAAAGGAGTCAAACTTGGATCCGATGCGAAAGTCCAGCCATTAAATATAAAAACTTGCTCATTTTCATTTTTAGTTAAATCCTTAACTTGCATGTACGCAACACTATCTATTCTGTTATTTACTTTAACCTTACCACATTTTAAAATTTTTATTTCTAATGGACCAAACTTTTTAATTTCGTCAAGATTGATAACTAGTTTCGAAGATTTAGCGGTAATTTTATCAAGCCCAATTAAAATTGCTTGAGATGATCTTAAATTGATAGAACTTTTTTTTTCTTTTAGATTTTGATTAGAGTAAATGTTTTCATTTTCTTCATTTGATTCTTCAAAACTTGGTTTTATTTCATCTATGTTGATTAAAGGAGAAGTGGTTATTTTTTCCTCAGCTAAAGAAGAATGCAAAATAAAAAATATAGAAATAAAAATTAAATAAATCTTATTTCCAAGTTTCATACTTTTTCTTAACATCGTTTTTTTTAATTTTAACTGGTTTAAAACTATTTTTAGTACCCGTTTGGTTTTCTAAATGTTTTTTTTGCCATACATATTTAGCTTCTTTATTATGTGGAATTTTATTTATTGTGTAGTGCATCCATAAATACCATTCTGAAGTTATTTTAGTTGCTTCAATTTTACTAGCGTAAACAACCCACCGCTCATTTTTTTTACTTTGGTAATATTTATTGCCTTGCTCGTCAGATCCAACATAATTTCCGAAGAAGAGAGTTTTTAAAAAGGTTCCAAATGTTTGTCTATTCCACCAGGTAAAAATAAGTTTAAGGCTCATACTAAATATTTTAAATCCACACAATTATTAATTGTATTATTAAATAATAGACACCTTATACAATTAATATATATCTAAATAAAGAGATTCCATAAACTTTATGAAAAAATACATTGTTGAAACGTACTATACTTGCACTTTCAAAACTGTTCATTCTCTAGACAATTTAGACGATACTGAGTTATCTAAAATAGATAAAAGAACGGATGGTGAAGTAGAAGTAATTGATGTCAAACTTAACAACCGAAAAACAAAAAAAATTAGTGGTAAGAATGATGAAAAAACTAATAATACAAAATTAGATAATGAATTACCTGGAAATATTCCTAATCAAATCAAGAATATCAAAAATGACCAGAAAGATCCGGTCAATCTTAAAATAAAAAATAATGCTAGATTTAAAATGCCTGATAGAAGAAAAGGATATATTCAAAAAGCTCAAATTGGCGATCATAAGGTTTATCTTCATACAGGTGAGTACGATGACGGAAAAATTGGTGAGATATTCATAGATACGAATAAAGAGGGAGAACTTGTTAAAGCAATGATGAATAATTTTGCAATAGCAATTTCTTTAGGATTGCAATATGGAGTTCCGCTCGAAGAATATGTAGATGCATTTATTGATACTAAGTTTGAACCATCTGGTAACGTGATTGGTAATGACAGGATTTTAAGCGCCTCGTCAATTCTTGATTATGTTTTTAGAGAACTTGCAATTTCCTATCTAGGAAAAGAAGAATTAGCTCATACTCCCTCTATAGCAGGTACGAAAAGTTTGAATGAAGAAGATCGAGATGACAAGTTTCTTAAAATTGTCAAAAACATTACATCAAAAGGTTTTGTTAGAAGTAATTATGAAGAGAAATTAGTAGATCTATCTGACGTTAGAATTAATCTTAAAACTAAAAGCTAGTTTTTTTTAATATCTTTTTTTATACTTAATTCCTTTAGCTGATTTTCATTTACATCAGAAGGTGCTTTCATCATTAAATCCTGAGCGTTTTGGTTCATAGGAAATAAAGTTACCTCTCTAATGTTTTCTTTTCCAGCAAGTATCATTACTATCCTATCAATTCCAGGTGCTATACCTCCGTGGGGTGGTGCTCCATAACTAAATGCATTTATCATCCCACTAAATTTTTCGTTAACTTCATTTTTAGAGTATCCTGCTAGAGAAAATAATTTATACATGAGTTCCGGCACATGGTTTCTGATTGCTCCTGAAGATAGCTCGATACCATTACAAACAATATCATATTGATAAGCTTTTATCTCTAAGGGCTTATCAAAATTTAACTCATTAATTTTTCCTTGAGGCATTGAAAAGGGATTATGACTGAATATGATCTTTTTTGATTTTTCATCATATTCATACATAGGGTAATCAACGATCCAGCAAAATGCGAATTTTTTTTTATCAATAATATCTAAATCTATTGCAATTTTTTCTCTAGCTGCAGAGAGAATTTGATTTATTTCTTTTTCTTTACCACAAGCAAGAAAAACGCTATCACCGATTTCTGCATTACAGCCCTTCATAATTTCTTTAAGTGAATCTTCGCTAAAAAATTTTCCGACCGGACCTTTTCCTTTAATTTCTTTTTCTTTTTCCAGTGTAAAATATGCAAGACCAGAAGCACCCTGCTCTTTTGCCCACTTATCAATATTATCAAAAAAACTTCTAGGTTTATCTTTAGTATTTTTTGTAATAATAGCTCTTACAATTGAGCCAGATGCTACTAATTTTTTGAATATTTCAAATTTCACATCATCTCTTTTAAAAAGATTTGTAATTTCGTGAATGATAAGTGGATTTCTTAAATCTGGTTTATCAGTACCATATTTTTTCATTGCTTCGTGATATGGAATTCTTGGAAATTTTTCATTTAAAATTTTATTTGACGAGAACTTTTTAAACAAATTTATCATTAATTTTTCAACTACATTAAAAACGTCTTCTTGTTCTACAAAAGACATTTCTAGGTCTAATTGATAAAATTCACCAGGACTTCTATCTGCTCTAGCATCTTCATCTCTAAAACACGGGGCAATCTGAAAATATTTGTCAAAACCAGAGACCATAATTAGTTGTTTAAATTGTTGTGGGGCTTGAGGTAGTGCATAAAATTTACCAGGATTTAATCTGCTAGGCACTAAAAAATCTCTTGCTCCTTCAGGACTTGAAGACGTTAATATTGGAGTTTGATACTCTAAGAAACCTAGTTTTAACATTTCAGATCTTATAAAAGAGATTACATTTGATCGTAAAATTATACTTTTATGCATTTCTTCTCTTCTTAAGTCTAAAAATCTAAATTTTAATCTTATTTCTTCAGGATAATCTTGTTCACCAAAAACAGGCATTGGTAATTCTTTTGCGATAGATAAAACTTCTACTGTCTCAATTGAAATTTCAATTTTACCAGTTTTTAAATCTAAATTTTCTGTGCCACTAGTTCTTTTAATTACTTTGCCGCTAATTTTAAGAACTGACTCTGGTCTTGATTTTTCTAAAACTGGAAAATAATTATTATTATTTTCAATTACACATTGTGTCATTCCGTAATGATCTCTTAAATCTATAAATAATAAATTTCCATGATCTCTTTTTCTATGCAACCATCCAGAGAGATAAACATTTTTATTAATATCTTTTTCACTTAATTCTGAACAATTATGAGTTCTATATTTATTCATTGATCCAATACTTTTTTTATTAGATTAATATTAATAGCTTTTCCAGTAGATAAAGACAATTCATCTACATCTTTGAGAAATTTAAACATTTTTTCATATGATCTTTCTACATTATTAATAATAAATTCTGATATTTTAGGATTAAGACTTATTTGTTTGTCTGATAATGTCTTAGAGATAATTACTTTTAATAAATCGTCTGTTGGTAATTCAATACCAAAATATATAAAACTATTCATCCTTGACTTAAGATCTTCTAATTTAAAATTAATGTTTTTTATTGAATTAACAGAATTAATTAATACAAAATTTTCTAACTGTTTTGATTGGTTTAAGATTGAATATAATAATTTTTCATCAATATTGTTACTGTAACTATCGATAATTAAGCAATCAAGATCACTTAAATCTTGTATTATTTCATCTTTTATATTTATTGCATCTATTAATTTTATCTTATCAATTTTTTTTTCTAAAATTTTTGCTAAATGAGTTTTACCAGATCCAGGGGCTCCAAAAATATTTAACCATTTACCAGGCCACGTCGGCCAACTTTCTACTAATTTATAAGCAGAAAAATTATTATTTGAAATGAAAAAATCTTGCTCGTAATATTTTTTTGCGAAAGGAAATTTGAATATAAGTTGACTCATTTTTATAAAGTTCTTATGACCCACTGATCCTTAATAATTTGTAAGTTTATATTTTCTTTTTTTAGTTGGTTAATTATCTTATCTAATTTACCCAAATACTTTATCTTTAAGTTCATATAATCCTTATTAAATTCCTGCACATAGATATTTTCTATTGAGTCAATGTTTTTTATTCGTTTATTTAGCTCAACTAAATTACTATTTTTATTTAAATTTAATTTAGCATTCAAGAAAGAGGGTGTTCTAATATCAATTAAATTTTGTGATTTAACTAAATTAATTAATTCTTTTTTACTCTCAGTTATAATATTTTCATAAATCTTACTAGTATTTAAATTTTCTGTTTTTAATTTAAAACTTTTTGAAATAATTTTTTCTTGTATACTTGTTTTAATATAAACTTTTTTATCATCTTCAATAAAAATCAAAGCGATATTCTTATTTTTGTATTCCTCAAATAAATCTGATAATTCTAAATTTATTAAATTATTCTTATAATTATTTATGTTTTGGATAATTTCAATATTTTCGATAGGTAAAATAAAATCAATTAAATCAACTTTGTAAATTTTATTCCAATTTTCATAAAAAAAATTATTATTAAATATATAAATTTCATCTTCTTTAATAAATACTGGTAAAATATATAATTCTTTATCGAAAATTTCTGAATAAGATATGTTTCTACTATAAAATAAGTCATGAATTTTATCTTTATCAAAAGTTATACTAAAATTTAAAAAATCATTTGTATTTTCATCATCAGAAATATTTGTAATTTGATAATAAGTAACCAGTTGCTTAATTGATGAAAAGTTTAAATCTGAAAGCTTGCCTTTATCCTCTTCTAGCAAGATTTTTGTTTTTAACTTATCAAAACCTTTTTTAATAGCTTGGTCAGCAAGTATATTGTTTTTTGTTTTATCTTTTTTTTCAAGCTGAATATTATTAACATTAAACAAGTTATTTTCTGAAAAAAGAGTATCAGTTTTTAAAAAAACTATTAAAATAAACAATATTTGTTTGTACGATTTCATAAAAATTTAATTATCAATTTATAAATGAAAAAAAATGAAAATAGTTATAAAAAAAGTGGTGTAAACATTTCCTTAGCTAATAAGTTAGTTGAACATATATCAAAAATATCAAAAAAAGATGTCCAAAAAACGAATAGCTCTCCTAAAAAAGATGTAATAGGTGGCTTTGGTTCGTTATTTGATATTAGTAAATTAAAAGTTAAGGATCCGGTAATAGTTTCCTGCACCGATGGAGTTGGAACTAAAATTGATTTAGCAAATAAGTTTAAAAAATTTGATACTATTGGAATTGATTTAGTAGCAATGTGTGTAAATGATTTAATTGTTCAAGGTGCTAAGCCATTATTTTTTTTAGATTATATTGCCGTTGGTAAATTAGAATTAAAAAAAACAAAAAAGATATTAAGAGGTATTTTTGAGGGATGTAAAATTTCTGATTGTAAATTAATTGGTGGTGAGACAGCGGAAATGCCTGGCATTTATTCAAAAGATAAATTTGATTTAGCTGGTTTTAGTGTTGGTATTGTTTCAAAAAAAAAAATTCTTGATAAAAGAAATGTAAAAAAAGGTGATATAGTTTTAGCAATACCGTCCAGCGGAATTCACTCTAATGGTTATTCTTTAGTAAGATCGATATTAAAAAAGAAAAAAATTTCTAATAAATTAAAAAAAGAAATTTTAAGACCTACAAAAATCTACTCAAAAGAAATTCTAAAACTAACGAATAAGAATTTGATTAAAGCTGCAGCGCATATTACTGGAGGTGGTTTAATTGAAAATTTACTTAGATCTACACCTCACAATTTAACTTTAAATATTGATCTTTCTAAAATTAAGATAACTAAAATTTTTAAATGGCTTAAAAAACAAAATATTTCAGATAACGAGATGGTAAAAACTTTTAATTGCGGAGTGGGTTTTTGTATAATTGTTTCAAAAAAAAATATTTCAAAAATAGGAAAAATTTTTCCCAAGAAGTTTATGCCCTATGAAATTGGCCATATCTCAAAAAATAAGGAAAAAGTAAATTTATCAAAATTTCTAAAATGGTAAAAAAAAAAACTTGTGTTTTTATCTCAGGACGAGGTACTAATTTGAAAAATCTAATATCTAACTCGAGAAGCAATAATTTTCCTATCAAAATAAGTTTAGTAATATGTAATAATAAAAAAGCTTACGGTATAAATTATGCAAAAAAATATAGAATACCGTATATCTTTATTAATACTAAACTTCAGAATTACGAAAATAAAATTCTATATAATCTAAAAAAATATCAAATTAATTTCATTTGCCTTGCTGGATTTATGAAAATTATTTCTAATAAGTTGATTAGAAATTTTCAAAAAAAAATTATCAATATTCATCCTTCACTGCTTCCAAAATTTAAAGGCTTAGATACATTTTCCAGAATATTGAAGAATAAAGAAATTAAAACTGGTTGTACTGTGCATTATGTTAATCAAAAGTTAGATGGTGGTAATACGATCATGCAAAAATCATTTTTTATAAAAAATGAGGATAATGAAAATACTTTAAAGCAAAAAACTCAAAGGCTGGAATATAAAGCTTTTCCTGAAGCTATCATTAAAATTTTTAGAAATAGCTAATTTTTAAAAAAAAATTCTATCTCTTTTTTTGCATTTTCCTTAGAGTCAGAACCATGAACAGAATTTTTGTCTATTGATATTCCATATAATTTTCTTATTGTATTCTGTTCTTCTTCCATAGGATTAGTTGCGCCCATAAGCTTTCTATTACCTATGACCGCGTTTTTACCTTCTAAAATCATAACTATTATTGGTCCAGAAGAAAGATAAGCACATAAATCATTATAAAATGGTTTAGATTGGTGAATTTTATAAAACTCAGCTGCTTCATCTTTTGTTATATGAATTTTTTTACTCTCTTTAATTGTTAAGTTATTCTTTGTAAAAATACCTTTAATTTCATCAACAAGATTTCTTTCAACTGCATCGGGTTTTATTATTGATAGCGTTTGTTCCATTTCACTCGTAGTTTTTTTCAACAAGTTGGTTTAATAATCTCACTCCAAATCCAGTTGCTCCACCTGAATTTAAAGAACCACCATATTTTGAAAAAGCCATTCCAGCAATATCTAGATGAGCCCAAGGAGTTTTATTTAAAATAAATCTTTGCAAAAACTGAGCTGCTGTTGTTGATCCAGCGCCGCCAACATAATTTATATTTTGCATATCAGCGTTTTTGGAATTTATTAATTTGTCATAATTTTTATGTAAAGGCATTCTCCATAATTTTTCCTCTACTTCTTCACCAGCATTTAATATTTGTTTTGATAATTTATCATCATTAGAAAAAAGCCCAGCATATTCTGATCCTAAAGAAACTATAATCGCTCCTGTTAAAGTCGCTAGATCAATTATAAATTTTGGTTTAAATTTTTTTTCTGTATAAGTTAACGCATCTGCCAGTACTAATCTACCTTCAGCATCTGTGTTTAAAACTTCTATAGTTTTACCACTGTAAGATTTAACAATATCGCCTGGTCTTTGAGCTACTCCACTAACCATATTTTCTACTAGTCCAACGACGCCAACAGCATTTACTTTTGCCTTTCTTAAAGCCAAACTTTTCATTAAACCAACTACAGCAGCAGACCCCGCCATATCGTAAGTCATGTCTTCCATAAACCTAGCTGGTTTTAAAGAATAGCCACCTGTATCAAAAGTGACTCCTTTACCAACAAATGCCAAAGGTCTGGAATTATTTTTTGCTCCATTCCATTCCATTGTTATAAGATACGAGCCTCTAACGCTTCCCATCCCTACTCCAAGCAAAGAATACATGCCAAGTTTTTTTAATTTTTTTTCATCAAATATATTTAATTTTAAACCATCTTTTTTAAGAGAATTTAATCTTTTTGCGTACTCATCTGGATGTAAAACATTTCCGGGCTCTGAAACTAAATCTCTTGCATAAAAAGTTCCTTCTTCTAATGCTTTAAATTTTAATTGAGTTTGAGATGATGGTTTATTTTTATTCCCTATTATATGAATATTAATAAATCTTATTTCTTTTTTTGTTTTATATTTTTTGAATTCATAAGATTTTAGTTTTAGTCCATGAAGAAAATGACCTAAAAAATTATTATATTTACCTGTCGCTGAATCTGAATTTATAAAATAATCACTATTCTTTCCGTAGTTTATACGCCCATAAAATTCACCTCCAAGATTTTCAATATCTGATATGGCTAAATTATTTTTTACTGATATTAAAACAATCTTTTTTTTTGAATTAACTTCAAAAACAAATATATTTTTTTTTAGATCACTAGATTTAAGTAAATCATTGATGTAAGAAAATTCTGAATTTGAAAAGCTTTTTTTTAGATCATTTATTTTAAATTTATCATTAACAAAAAGGACTAAATTTGAAGATGATTTATTAATTGTTTTTTTTGAATAGTTTATTTTTACAGACATAAATTTTTAAAATTTCTAAATAGATTTGTTGGTGTATATGTTCAAATATATTAGATTTCAATGATAAATTTATCACTGTTCACTCTAGAGTTGAATTTATTTTATGGATGCATTATCTATATACAATTATTCATGCTTCAAAACAAAATTTATCTAAATTTTATATGTGAAATATTAAAAACTTTTGCAGTTATTCTTTTTGGATTATCAATAATAGCACTAACTGTAAGAGCTGTAAATTTTTTGGACTTAGTTGTTGATAATGGTTACCCTTTAAGCACATATTTTAAATATTCTTTTTTGAATTTTTTAGGAATAGCGCCCAAATTTATTCCTTTTTCCTTTTTAATTGCCTTAACAATATTTGTTATTAAACATTTGCAGAATAATGAATTTTTAATCTTATGGACAACTGGGATAAGAAAGATTCAGATAGTTCACGTTTTTTTCCTTACCTCTTTCCTAGCAATGATAATATATTTATTTTTTACGACATTTCTAACACCTATTTCTTTAAATAAATCTAGATCTCTTTTAGGACAAGAGCAGTATAATTCCATTTCACCAACATTAAAAACTCAAGAATTTAATGATACCTTTAAAGGTTTAATTTTTTTTGTAGAAAAAAAAATTGATAATCAATTACGAAATGTTTTTTTACAAGATACGGGAAATCATTTTAAAAACTTAAGTTCTGATATTTCTAAAAATACTGTAACAAATATCATTGCAGAAAAAGGAGTTATAGAAAAAAAAAGAATAATTTTAATGAACGGTCAAATAGTTTCATCTAGTAAAGATAATCTAGAAAATGAAGTAATTAAGTTTGATCAACTTAATATTGATTTAAGTTATATTAATACAAATACAATTAAAGATTTTAAACTTCAAGAAACTTCTACTTTAGAATTAATTAATTGTATAACAGAAAAGAACTTATCTATTCCAAATTGTAGTGCGAAGAATGAAATCGTATCATCTTTAAATAGAAGAATTATATTACCATTTTATATTCCAGTTATAGCTTTAATTTGTTCACTTCTAATAATTAGTTCTAAAAAAAAATATTTTAATAAAAATATAATTTTTTTTTATAGTTTCTTATTATTAATTTTTACCGAGTTATCAGTAAGATACACTGGTATTAATAATTATATTTTTTATACTTTTTTAATAACCCCATTAATTATGAGTATAGTAATTTATGTAATACTTAAGCATAATTTTGACAGGGAAACTATATAATTCATGAATACAGTTATTTTAAATTATATTTTAAAAAATTTTATAAAAAAATTTTTAATAATAGTTGGAGTATTTTATTGTTTTGGTTTAATTCTTAACTTATTTGAAGAAGTTGAATTTTTTAAAAATTTAGATGTAAGTATTGTTACTCCTTTAATTCTTACAAGTATATATATTCCGAGCTTAATAATAAAAGTTCTACCTTTCATAATTTTTATTTCTAGCTTGTGGTTTATGTGGAGCATGAAGAGTAATAAAAATTTACTAATCATTAAAATTTTTGGTTATTCTAATATAAGAATTTTTTGTATATTGGCTATCTGTGCCTTTTTAATTGGTTGGATAGTTTTATTTGTTGCAAATCCAATTACATCGACAATGTCAAAATATTATGAACAGATAAAATCAAATTATTCTCGTGATATAGATCACTTAATAAATTTTAAAAGAGACGGTCTTTGGATCAAAGAAAAATTTAATGAAAAACATAGATTTATTTCTTCAAAGAAACTTGAAGGATCTAACTTAATAGATTTAACTATTTTTCATCTAGATAATCAGTCAAATTTAATTGAAAAAATAATTGCTGAAAAAGCGAATATTAGTGAAAACGAGTGGACTCTTCAAAACGTATATATTTTCAAATCTGACCAAGGAATTATAAACAAAATTTTTTATGAACAATACAAAATTGAATCAATTTATAATTTAGGTAAAATAAATAATTTATTTAAAAATTTTGACACAATGTCTTTTATGGATTTGACTTTTAATTTTAAAGATTTATTGGATGGTGGGTATAGTAATAACTTTTTAGATCGTAGCCTTCATACATTATTAACTTTACCTTTTTTTTTGCTTCTAATGACTGGTATAGCTTCAATTTTGGCGATGAGTAATTTAAAAAGTAAAAACAATCTTAAAATGAGTGTTATTGGATTAATATTGGTAATTATAGTGTATTATATTAAAGATTTTTCTTTAGCTCTAGGGCAAATTGAAAAAGTTCCATTGATATTATCAATCTGGGCACCGATAATAGCATTAAGTTTATTTACATTTGTAGGAGTTATTCAAATTAATGAAAAATAAATTTACCTTTTTTTTAATACTTTTTTTTTTTTTTGAGACAGTTCATGCAAAAAATTTATTAATTCAAGCTAAAAATATCACCCTGAATAAAGAAAACCAATTATCAATCTTTAAAGAGGATGTTTTTGTTAAAACAGACAATAATCATACCATCAGAAGTAATTTTGCAGAATACGATAAGAAAAATGGAATAGTAAAATTTAAAGACAATGTGATACTAAAAGACAATAAAAATAATATTATAAACACGAATGATGCAGAATATAATGAAAATAATCAAATTTTTAAAACTAATGGGTTTACAAAAATTGTTACTTCGGAAAATTATAATATTGAAGGTAGGGATATCATTTTAAATAAAAAATTTAACACTATAATTTCAAATGAAAAAACTATAATTAAAGATAACGATGGCAACATAATATCTTTAGATAACTTTGAATACCAAAAAGAAAATAAAATTTTTAAATCTATTGGTCTTATTGAAGTTCAAGATAAACTTAATAACTCTTACAATTTTTCTCAGTTATATATAGATACAGAAAAGAAAGAAATTCTTGGCTCAGATGTGAGTGCCTATATGAATAATGAGGAATTTAAGGTTAATAGTAAAAATAATCCGAGGATAATGGCCAATACTTTTATTCGCAAAAAAGATAATAATATTTTTGACAAGAGTATATTTACCTTGTGTGGTTACAGGAAAGGAAAGAGTGGTGAAAAGTGCCCGCCTTGGACAATCCAATCTTCTAAAATGTTACATGATAATAAAAATAAAACCATTTACTACGAAAATGCTTTAATAAAAGTTTATAACATACCCATTTTTTATTTACCAAGATTAGCACATCCAGATCCATCTGTTAAACGAAGAAGCGGTTTTCTTCCTGCAACATTAATCAATACCAAAAATTTAGGGTCTGGACTTAAACTCCCGTATTATTTAGCTTTAAATAAAGATAAAGATTTTACATTTACTAATAAATTATACTTTAATGAAAATCCTTTATTAATGGGTGAATACAGGCAAGCTTTTAAGAATTCAGATTTAATACTTAATATGGGTTACACAAAAGGCTATGCAAATACTAGCAGTAAAAAAAATAGTGGAGATAAATCTCATTTATTTACTAAATTTAACAAAAACTTTAATAACAGCAGTGACTCTGAAACAAATTTTACTTTGCAAACTCAGGATGTTTCTAATGACAAATATCTTAAACTTTACAAAATAGATTCTAATTTAGTTGATTATAATCAAAATTACTTAGAAAATTCTTTTAATTTTCTTCATACAAATAATGAATTTTTTTTAAGTATGGATGCATCGATCTATGAGACTTTAAAAGAGTCTTATAATGATAAATATGAGTATATTTTTCCTGATATTCTTTTTGACAAAAATTTATTTCAGAGCCAAAAATTTGGAGTTTTAGATTTCCAAAGTAATTTAAAAATTAATAATTACGAAACTAACAAAACATCAAAAATCTTCATGAATAATTTTGATTGGAGATCAAAAGAAATAAATTTTGATAATGGTTTAAATAGTAAATTTATTGGTAAAGTTAAAAACGTTAACTTTGACACGAAAAATATCTCGGAATTCAGAGAAAAAGAAAAAAGTGAGATGCACGTGGCGTTAGGCTATCTTACTGAGCTTGAATTAATTAAAAATAATTCAGCCTTAAATACCCAAAGTTTGTTAACTCCAAAACTTCTTGTTAAATACGCACCAGGAAGCATGAGAAAAGAAACCAATGAAGGACAAAGGCTTACACCAAATAATGCTTTTTCTTTAGATAGATCAAATCAATCTTATAACTTAGAAAAGGGTTTAAGTGCCTCAATTGGTTTTGATTATGAACTAACTAAAGAGGATAAATTATTTCAATTTTCAATGGGTCAAATAGTTCAAGAAAAAACAAATAAAAATATGGCCTCTGTTACTAGTCTACAAGATAAATTATCAGATTTAGTTGGTTCAACGAGTTTTAAAATAAATGACAATTTTAACTTGAAATATAATTTTTCTTTAGATCAAAATTATAATGATTTAAACTACAACGAAATTGCTTCTACATTAAACTATGAAAAATTAAATATTGGTTTTAATTATTTACAAGAAAAACAACATATTGGTAATAATGAATATCTTAAAACAAATTTGACTTATAAAGCTAATTCAAATCAAAAACTTTCCTTTGAAAATAAAAGAAATTTGGTAAGACATGCATCTGAATATTATGATTTGAGTTATGAATATTATAATGATTGTTTAAGAGCTGCTTTAGTTTTTAGAAGAGAGTTTTACAATGACTCTGAATTAGAGCCAGAAAATTCTCTTATGTTTAAAATTACACTTGTTCCTTTTGGAGATATAAATAGTCCATCTTTTAGCCAATGATCCCTACCAAATTGAAAATATTCGCTATTTTATTATGCTATTTAAATTTTTCAATTTTATTTGCTTATGAAAATAAAATTATTGCTAAGATAGATGACAAAGTCATTACATCATATGAATTAAAAAATAAAATTTTAACAACACTTACTTTATCTAATGAAGAAATTAATCAAGATAATATAAATAAGTCAAAACCTTTGGTTTTAAAAACCTTAATTGATCTCAAAATTAAAGAGAATGAAACCAAAAAATATAAAATAAAAATTTCAGAATTAGAATTAAAAAATAACTTAAAAATATTTACATCTAATAATTTAGAGGATTTCGAAAACCAATTTAAATTTAATAATCTTAATTTTGAGCTATTTAAAAAAGATCTTGCGACAGAATTGGCTTGGAGAAAGCTAGTTTATTTTTTATTTAGTAAAAAAATAGAAATCAATAACACAGAAATTGATTTAGAATTAAAAAAATTATTGGAAGATAATAAAGCTCAAAATAAGGAATTTAGATTATATGAATTAGTTGCGAATTTTGAAACTCAATTAGAAAAAAATAAAAAAGTTAAGGAAATAATTGAACAAATTAATAGTATAGGTTTTGAAAATGCTGTATTTAAATTTAGCGAGTCTTTAAATAAAAATAAATTAGGAGATTTAGGCTGGGTAAGCTCTAAAAGTCTTTCAAAAAATATTTTAAATGCAATTGAGAATTTAAACATTGGAGATATTTCAAAGCCAATTATTATTAGTAATTCAGTATTATTTTTAAAGGTAAAAGATAAAAGACAGGTTGATTTAAATAATAATAATATTGAAGATTTGAAAAAAAAAATTTTGAACTCAAAAAAAGATCAAATGCTAAGTTTATATTCAAATAGCCATTTATCGAAACTAAAAAATTTAACTTCTATCGAATATCAATGAAAAAAATTATAATTTTATCTGGTGAACCAGAAAGTATTAATTCTGAGATAATTTTTAAAGTTTGGAAAAAAATATCTAATCAATTGAGAAAAAAAATTTATATCGTTGGAAGTTTCAACCTATTAAATAAACAACTGGTAAAGCTAGGATATAAGATTAATTTAGAAAAAGTCAATAAAATCGAGGAAAATATTAATACAAATAAATTGAAAATAATTGATGTAAAATTATCTTTTAATAACCCTTTTAAAATAAACAAGCATAAAACTAAAAACTATCTCCATCAATCATTTAATATTGCTCACAAAATTGCTACAAAAAATTTGGACATTGCGGGCATTATTAATTGCTCTGTTGATAAGAAATTTTTAGATAATAAAAAATTAGGTGTAACTGAATATTTAGCTTCAAAATGTCTTATTAAAAAAAATTCCGAAGTTATGCTCATCAGAAATAATAAGTTAGCAGTTTCACCAATTACAACTCACAACAATTTGA
>MDTB01159716.1_pt1 | contig 17089 bp, 16 predicted proteins | sample 811161 | NCBI WGS metagenome assembly MDTB01 (sample SAMN05326650, study PRJNA326480) | marine metagenome | isolation source: seawater | place: Mediterranean Sea | collected 2009
TAAAGAGATCAAAAATCTACAAAATTCGATTTAATAACCTTGTTAATGGAATTGATTTTTTCAGAGGCTGCAAATAGTTTATGATAGTAATTGTTGACTATGGATCGGGTAACCTTGCTTCGATTCAAAATATGCTGAAATATCTAGAGATAAAAAATGTCAAAATATCTTCTAATATTGAAGAATTGAATAATGCAAAAAAAATTATCTTACCTGGTGTGGGAGCTTTTGATAATGGGATGAAAAATCTTAAAAAGCTTAATATTATTGAAGTTTTAAATAAAAAAGTATTAGTAGACAAAATTCCCTTTTTAGGCATATGTCTTGGAATGCAGTTAATGACTAAGGGTAGTGAAGAAGGCAAATTAGAAGGTCTAGCTTGGATTGATGCAGAAACAAAAAAATTTACTGTTTCAAAAGATTTTAAAGTACCACATATGGGATGGAATACTGTAAGACAAAATAAAGATAGTAGCCTTTTATCAAATATTTCAAACTCTTTCCGATTTTATTTTGTTCATTCATATTATGTTCATTGTAATGATTCTCAGGATGTTTTACTGTCCACAAAATATAATTTTGATTTTACCTCTGCAGTTGAAAAAGATAATATGTTTGGCGTTCAATTTCATCCGGAAAAAAGTCATAGATATGGAATGCAATTAATAAAAAACTTCGCAGATTTATAATGCTCCAAAATAGGTTTATGCCATGTCTTCTAGTAAAGAATGGTCGATTAGTTAAAACGGTAAAATTTAAAAATCCTCATTATGTGGGTGATCCTGTCAATGCAATCAAAATTTTTAATGATAAAGAGGTGGACGAATTGATTGTTGTTGACATTAATGCAACCAAAGATAATAAGGGGCCAAATTTCGAATTAATTAAAGATATTGCAGATGAATGCTTTATGCCTGTTTGCTATGGAGGAGGGATTGAATCAATTCAACAAATTAAATCATTATTTAGTCTTGGAATTGAAAAAGTTGCACTGAATTCATATGCAATGGTTAAGAAAAATCTTATTACTGAATCTGCAAAAAAATTTGGAAGCCAAAGTATCGTATTGTCAATTGATGTAAAAAGACAACAACCTGGTCATTATATAGTATATACTCAAGGTGGTACTAAAAAATCAATTTACAATCTTAAAGAGTATGTGAAGATTGTTGAGGATTCAGGTGCTGGAGAAATTCTTTTAAATTCCATTGATAGAGATGGTACATGGGAAGGGTTTGATACAGATATGATAAGAAGTGTAACTAGCTCTGTCAATATTCCTGTAATAGCTGTAGGTGGTGCAGGTAATACCCAACATATTTCAGATGCTATCCAAAATGGTGGTGTTTCTGCTGTGGCATTAGGAAGTATGTCAGTTTATCAAAAAAAAGGGATGGGTGTTTTGATTCGCTTTCCAAAAAGAGAAAACCTGCCAAATGAAAAATAAGCATTTCAAGTTTTTAAATGAATATGAGAAAGGTGAAATACAAGTTTGTGGAAGATGTATATACGATGATAGGATACCTCGAATCTATTATGATGAAGATGGAGTATGTAATTACTGTTTGCAATATGATCAAATGATGGAAGAATATCCAACAGGAGAGGACGGATTAAAAATATTAGAAAAAGTTGTAGAACAAGTAAAAAAGGATGGAAAAGGTAAGCCTTATGATGTTGTAATTGGCGTTAGTGGAGGGGCGGACTCTTCTTATATGTTACACTTAGCAAAAAAGGAGTTTGGACTGAGGGTTCTTGCTGCGCATTTCGATAATACTTATAATTCAAGGATTGCTGTTGAGAATATTGATAATGTTTTAGATAAGTTAGATATTGACCTCTACACTCATGTTGTGGATAATATCCAGTACCAAAAAATTTTAAAATCTTTTTTAAAAGCTTCAGTCCCTGAAGTTGATTGTGCTGTTGACCTTGCACTAGCTGTTGTTCATTATGATGCAGCGCAAAAATTTGGAATTAAACATATTTGGGAAGGTCATTCATTTAGAACTGAAGGTATTTCGCCATCTGGTTGGTTTTACATGGATGCTATGTACGTTAAGAGGATACATGAAAAATATGGAGATGGTGATCTTGGGAACCTTCCAGCACTTTGGCTAGATAAATGGATTAAATGGATATCTGAAAATAAAATTAAAAAGTTTAGACCGCTATACTATTTAGACTACAATAAAGAACACCAAAAAATAATGTTAGAAAAAGAATATGGTTGGCAATGGTACGGAGGCCACCATATGGAAAATCGTACGGCTTACTTTGTCAACAATTATTATTTACCCAAAAAATTTGGTATTGATTTGCGATATTCAGAATTCTCAGCTCTTGTTCGTGCTGGAATGATGACCAGAGATGATGCTTTGAAAAAAATTAAAGTAAAAAAACCATTTAATAATGATATTTTGGAAGAAATAAAAAAGAGAACAAATACTAGTGAAGAAGAATGGAATGAGATATTCAATCTACCAACTAGTCATTATACAGAACATGAAACGTATAAAAAAACATTTGAAGATAAAAAAGAATTTTTTTACAAACTGTATAAAGAAGGTTATGTTACAAAGAGTTTTTATTACAAGTTTTGTGTATTAAAGGATTAATGAAATGAGGGATATTTTCAACTTCACTTTTGAAAGCATTCGTAAACAATATGAATTTGCCATAAAAGAGAATTATGACTTTATTACGTGTTATGATTATGCAAGTAATTATTTGGTAAAGGGTAAAAAACAAAAAAGAAAAACTATAATTAATCGTGTTGACATTGATTTTTCAGTAAAAAAAGCTGAAAAGATTGGTCAAATATTTAACTCTTTAGACATAAAAGGTAGTTTCTTCATAAGGCTCCATGCACCCGAGTATAATCCATTTTCATTTGAAAATTATAGAATAATCAAGTTTTTAATAGATTCTGGTCATGAAATTGGTTACCATTCAGAAGTCGTTGACCAAAGTGCAATATGGAATGAGGATGCTGATAAGTGCTTAATAAGAGATGTTGAGACTTTAAATAAAATTTTCAATATCAAAATCGATGGAGTAGCTAGTCATGGAGGTATGACAGGTTTAAATAATCTTAGTTTTTGGGATGATAAAAAGGCATCTGACTTTGGTTTACTTTATGAAGCATATGACTGGTTCGACAAAGGGTTTTATATTTCAGATTCTGAATGGACAAATTGGAAATGCTATGAAAAGGGAAAGTTACAGGAGAGAGATCACCGTTCTTTGGAGGAGCATATCAAAGATGAACATTTTCTGATTTACTTATTGATTCATTCTGATACTTACTTTGATAATCATATTTATGAAAATGAAAAGTAACTAGATGCTTGGTTTTTCATTAAGCAGGATTGTGTTCATAATTCAAAAAATTATACTTCGAATATCTTATTACTCTTTTAACCTTTTTATGCAAAATAGTAAACCTATTGAATGGGTAATCGGTGTAGATGAAATTGTAGGAAATATAAAATATATCTCTGAATCCATTAGTAATTCTTATTCCGTATCTCTTTCAAAGAATAAATTTTATGAATACAATTATAATTTTCAACTAGGCCAAATTAAAAATTTAAAATTTATGCTTATGAAAAGAGCACTAATTGGCCCAATTGTATTAGGCTACTTACTAAATAGAGCAAAAGGATTTTATTATATTTTTTCAACAGGCTTTTTAATTGATAATATTGATGATAGAGAATTTGAGTTCAGTTATGTAAAACATAAGGGTAAGAAACTTGTTTGTGGGTTTGTTGGAGCTGACATAAGATCAACCAAGTTAACTCTTGACTTTGCACAAAGAAAAAATATTGAGATGTATGCCTCATATCACTTTATGGCAAATAAAGAACATATTTCAAATGAAAGTAATAAAATTGCAAGAGCCAAAGTAAGCGAGCAGTATGCAGATTTAATATTTAATAGTAGCGTTGATCAAATGAGTTATTTCACTAAGAAAACAACTCCATGCATGTATTATTACCCAGATAGACTCTTTTATAAAAACGACAATAAGTTTTCTGATATTGATACCATTACTATGGTTCACGCGCCTTCTGCTCCCATTTATAAAGGTACTCAATTAGTTCGTGCAGCAATCAGCAGACTTAAAGATGAAAAGTATAAATTTGATTATGTTGAGATTGTTGGAAAGCCCAATGTTGTTGTTCTTGAAGTATTGAGGAATGCGCATATAGTTTTAAATGAATTTTATGCTATGGCACCTGGACTTTTTGGGGTTGAGGCAATGAGCTCACATTGTGCTTTGATCACAAGTGCAGATGAGAATATTGAACCTGATTTGCCCTCAGGTTCTAATAATGCATGGTTTGTAACAAAGCCGTATCAAGTATATGACAATCTCAAATTATTATTAGATAATCCTGTCCTGATGAAAAAATATGCTGACTCCGGATACAAATGGGCATTAGAACATGCAGCATTAAGTTCAACAGGTGAAAAGCTTAATAATATATTAAAAAAGCTATAACTATTTATTCAAATCTTATTTTTGAAAGCGAGCTCTAAAAATTTTGGTTAAAGACTTCTTTAAGGATAGTACCATTTATGTCTTGCCTACAATAATCATGTATGGCACAAACTTTTTCCTATTACCATTATACACCAGAGTTTTATCTCCTTCAGATTATGGTATTTTAGATATGATACGTATCTTCGAAAGCCTGGCATTGCTAACAGTTGCATTAGAAATAAATCAGGGGCTTGGAAGATATTATATGGACGAATCAAACCCCTCAAAAAAAGCCTCTTACTTTTCTACTGCGTTTATATTTACGATAGTTTGTTTTGTTACATTCTTCGTTTTCAGTATGGTTTTCTCCAACGGTCTTGCTACGATAATCTTAGGTCAAAAAGAATTCACATTACAATTAAAGCTTGGCATCCTGTTCATTTCATTAAATGGAATACTATTGCTTCTATACTGCCAATTTCGTTACGATTTGAGGAGTAAAGATTATGCTATTGTAAGTATAATAACCTTTTTAGCTACTTCAAGCTTTTCAGTAACACTTGCATACTTTTTGGAATGGGGTCTCAATGGAATACTCATTTCAATTTGCGTGGGAAATTTGATTGGCCTTACGGTAGGATTTATTAAATATCTACCTAATATAAAATTAAGTATTGATTTTTTAAAATTAAAACAAATGCTGAAATTTTCTTTTCCTCTTGTTCCGTCTGGTATGGCAATATTCATTCATGGATATATAGACCGTATGATGATTAATCACTATTTAACATTAAATGAAGTAGGATTATATGGAATGGGATTTAGAGTTGCTGCAATTACATCAATAATTCTAGCCGGATTTAATAGAGCTTTATCGCCATTAATTATATCTAATTATAAAAATCCTCAAACACCATCCCAAATAGCAAAAATCTTTAGATATTTTATGTGTTTATCACTTTTGTTTTTTATGTCTCTGAGTCTTTTCGCAGAAGAAATATTAATCTTGTTAACAACACCAGAATTTTATGAATCCAAAAACATTGTCGTATATTTAGTTCCCGCGATTTTATTCTCTCAAATGTATATGTTTGCTCCAGGAACTTCTATTGCAAAGAAAACTCATTATATTATGATAATTAGCATTTTAATAGCCGGAATTAATATAATTCTTAATTTTATTTTAATTCCAAAGCTTGGTTTTCATGGTGCTGCAATAGCAACATTGCTCGCGAACTTTACGCTTCTCATTTTACATATTTTTTATGGTCAAAAATTCTATAATATTCCATACGAATGGGGTAGAATTTTTATCTCAACTATTATTGTAACATTGATGACAACCATCATCCTTAATTTTGAATACAACACTTACATGAATTGGATAATAAAAATTTCTGCATTGGCATTGTTACCACTAATTTTACTTTTATCTAGCATGATAAATAAAAGTGAAATTAGAGTTGCATTTAATTCTCTTGCTTCCTTGTTCGAACAAGAAAAAAAATAATTTCATGGATGTTTATAATCTTACATTCTTGAATGAATTAAATTCATAGGGATAGAAAAAAGTAAAGGTATAATTATGGAAAAGATTAGTCTAACTGAGATTTTAAAAAGGGTTAGAGAATACGAAGTAATTGGAAATGAAAACTGTTTTGTGACAGAGTTGTTGCCAGTTGATCAAGCAAAGGAAACTTCACTAGTATTTATAGATAAAAATAGTCGTGAAAAGGAAGAACTAATTTTAACCACAAAAGCTCAAGTCATTATCTGCGATCATGAGGTAAAAAAATATGATATTAAAGGCAAATCTATTGTTATTGTTGATAATCCAAAACTGACTTTTGCAGAAATAGGAAATTATCTGTTTCGAAAAAATAAAAAATGGGGAATTGACCCATCGGCTATTATTCATCCAGACTCTAAAATTCATCCAAAATCATACATAGGCCCTTTCTGTTATATTGGTAATAACTGCGAAATAGGTGAGGGTTCTTTTCTGCATGGTAATATATACATTTACGATGCGAATGTTTCAATTGGGAGAAATGTAATTATTCATGCAGGTTGTATAATTGGGAGTAATGGATTTGGTTTTATAAAAAACGAAAGCGATGAATTAATAAATTTCCCGCATATTGGAGGAGTTATTATCGAAGATAATGTTGAATTAGGGGTATTGACTCACGTTGATAGTGGAGCCTTGGGGAGTACGATTATAAAAAGCGGTACGAAAATTGATAATTGTTGTCATATTGCTCACAATGATGTTATCGGTAGAAACAATATGATTGTTGCCCATACAATGCTTGGTGGCAGTGTAAGGTTAGGCGATGATTGTTATGTAGGCCCTTCTTCTGCAATAAGAGATGGAATAAAAATAGGTGATAACTCATTTATCGGTATGGGAAGTTTGGTCGCGAGTGATTTTGAAGAAAATTCAAAAATAATGGGGAATCCTGCAACATCATTTGAAGAATTTAAAAAAATGAGAAAAAATATGAAGGAATATCTAAATGATAAGTAAATATCATATTAGAATAAATTAAATATGTCATTACAATTACTTTTTAGGCGGTTATTGAGAAAGTTTGGTGTAGATGTTGTTAAATACAAGCCCTCATCTAATCATAATGCTAGGTTATTTTACTTAATGGAAAACATTGATGTTGTACTTGATGTTGGCGCTAATGAAGGGCAATATGGAGAGTATTTACGGAATTTTGGTTATAAAAACTTGATCATTTCTTTTGAGCCTATGGAACAAGCATATTCAGAATTATGTAATAATAAAGAGGCGAAAGATGACTCCTTATGGCTTAAAAAAAATATTGCCTTAGGCGATGAGATTGGTGAAAAAAATATTAATATAAGTAAATATAGCCCGAGTTCTTCGATTCTAGAAATGCTGCCACTACACGAAAAAATCTTTTCAGGGACTGACTATATTGGTGAAGAATCAATTAAAATAGAAAAACTTGATAATGTATTTCAATCTTTATGTACAAATAGTAGTAAAGTACTTTTAAAAATTGACACACAAGGGTTTGAGTATGAGGTATTAAAAGGCGCAAAGAAATCATTAGACTACATTAGTTTGATTCAACTTGAAATGTCCTATAAGCCCCTATATCAAAACGAATTATTATTTGATGAAATGCATGAATTCCTTAGCTCAAGAGGTTATTATCTTGTTTCAGTTTCACCACAAATTTTTGATGAAAAGACTTGGGAACTAATTCAAGTTGATGCGCTATACAAGAGACATGATGGCTAATACTATATATTTTAGGAAACGTATGGGATTGGGAATTTGATTCAGTATTTCTATCAAAAATTGAAACCTGACGCTTTATGATTTTTCTAGTAGTGATGCATAAAATTTTTTAGAGAGATATGCATCACTTTATTCTTTGCTCTATCCTACTAATTATTTGGTTCAAATGTAATGCAGTTTTTCCGCTTATACTCTAATCCCTACATCAATATTCTGATAACTTGATTATGAATTTATTTTATCTAGGGAATAGTTGTTTTGAAGAAAATCTTCAAGAAGAACTATTAGAAAGAAAATTAATTCAAATAAATGCCACTAGAGAACGAGAGAGATATATATTTTCCCAGCTACTAAAGCTAGAGTATGTAGATAAGTTTAATTTTATTAGTTTTGGTTTGGGAGAAAAAAATGGTGTCTTTAGAAAAGTTATTATAAATAATGGCCAATTTATAAGCACGTTTCTTGGGTATGCAGGCATTAGTAAGATTAAGTACTTATCTGGATTAGTTACTGCAACCGCATTTCTTATTTCTAGGGTAAAATCTGGTGACATATTGATTAGTTATAATATTCACCCTGGATACGCAATTGCAATTTTTTTATTAAAACTCTTCAAAAAAGTTACTTTTATAATAGAATTTGAAGATTTTTTTCATAAAAATGATTTTCGATATTATTTTTTGTTCCCATTTGAGAAGCTGGGTTTAAAACTCGCTGATAAGTTTATTGCTAGCTCTATTGGTATGAAAAACTATTTAAAAAGTAAGGAGCCTCAAAAAAAATGTGTGGTACACAGCGGTTACAGAACTAATTCAAAATCAAACATGGATAAAATAACAGATATCAACAATAAAACTAGAACAGTTTTAAATCAGAGTCAGCCAATCAAAATTCTATATTCAGGCAGCTTAGATAAAGCTAGAGGAGTAATTGATTTAATTGAAAATTTTGTATATAGAGCTTCAAGTCAGTTTGAATTAATAATCACAGGTCGAGGTCCTTTAGAAAAGTTGATACTTGAGAAAGCAGCAACATATTCAAACATTAAGTTCTATGGATTATTATCTAATTTAGAATATGAAAAGTTATTGAATGAGTCTTATGTTTGTGTTAGCAGCCAGCATCCATCTATCAAGCTGAACTTTCCTTCAAAAATCACAAAATATTTAAGTGATGGGAAACTTGTTTTGTCTACTAAAGGAGATTCAGTATTGAAATCTAAATTTGCTTCTTTAATATATTTTTATGATTATGGTAACCCACTATCATTTTGGGAGGTTATTGAAAATGAGATTATGAATAGTAATTCTACCAGTTATATGGTTGGTGAATTATTCAATAAAATTTTTGATGAAATGGATAAAGAATTAATTGATAGATTGAATCTATTAACAAACAAAGCTAAACTGAGTGACAATTAAATTTTGTTGAACATTTTAAAAAAGTAAAATTCAAATGAAAAAGCTAGTCTGTGTCACAAATATACCATCACCATATCAAATTAAATGGTCTGAAGAGTTAAAAAAATATTACGATGTACAATTTTGGTTTATGATTGGTATAAAAGATTCTGCTACAGGACGCCCAAACTACTGGGAAGTTGATTTACCTCAACATTGTAAAATTTTACCGTCTAAGTTTAAAAAAAATGAGCTTTGCTATGGACCGACACTTAAAAAAGAATTGGATGATTTTAATCCAGATATAGTCATGGTAGGAGGTGCGTGGCATATGATTTCTTGGATGCAGGCCTACAGATGGGCCGTTAAAAACAAAAAGAAGATTACAACTACACCAATCGAATTCAGTAAAAATTTATACAGGAACTCTACTATTAAAAGAAATAAATTCATATACAAATACTTATATGGTAAGATTGATTTATTTATTGCTAATGCGTTCTACCATTATGACTATTTTGTGACAGTACTTGGAATTAATAATGTCGCACTTTTTATGAATTACGATGACTATAAACCATATTTAAACCACCCTAACAGAACAAATAAAGGAACCATTACATTTCTTTACGGGGGAGCAATTGATAGGAGGATGAGAGTCCCTGAAACAATTAAAACCTTTGAAAGAATTGCTAATAAATATGATGAGGCTAGGCTTGTTATTGGTGGATATGGACCTGAAAAGGAACAGTGTAAATATATTATCGATAATTCAAGTGTTTTATTAAAAAAAGTAACCTTTTATGATGTTAAATCATGGAATGAAATACCTGATGTTTTTTCAAAATGTGATGTCTTAGTTAACTATGCAAGCTATAGTCCAGGATCTGGTGTTATTTTATCTTCAGTTGCATCAGGAATGGGAGTGATATCAAATATTTCAATTCACGCAACAAGACATTTTGTTATAGACAATTATAATGGCTTTATAGTTGATGATGAGAACTCCCTATACAAAGCTATGGAAAATTATATTGTAAATAAAAACTTGATTGAAGAACATAGTGAACGAAGTAAAAGTATTGGTTTAAATACACTTACCTATAGCCGACACATTGAAGATTTTGAACACATAATAAATAAAAAACTAATTAAAAATTAAATATGCCAAAAAAAATATATGTTACTAAACCCTTTCTACCTCCACTAGAGGAATATAAAAAGTATTTAGACAATATTTGGGAGAGTAATTTTATTACTAACTCAGGTCCATATCATGACCAATTAGAATCAGAATTATGTGATTTTTTAGGTGTAAAACATATTTCCTTATTTTGTAATGGAACCATTGCTCTTTTAGTAGGGATAAAAGCATTAGAACTTAAAGGTGAAGTGATCACTACACCTTATAGCTTTGTTGCTACAGCTCAAGCTATTAAATGGAATGGATTAGATCCAGTCTTTGTTGATATTGAGCCCAAGTATTGTAATTTAGACCCTAGCGAGATTGAACAAGCAATTACTGAAAAAACCTCTGCAATATTACCAGTTCATGTTTACGGACATCCATGCGATACAAAAACAATAAAAAGAATAGCAAATAAGTATAATTTACGTGTCATGTATGACTCAGCTCATGCATTTGCTGTGAAGAAAGATAAAAAGTCTATTCTAAATGAAGGTGATTTATCTGTTTTAAGTTTTCATGCCACTAAGGTTTTTAATACGTTTGAAGGTGGCGCAATTATATCGGGTAGTCATAAAATGAAAAAAAAGATAGATGATTTAAAAAATTTTGCTTTTCAAGATGAAACTACTGTTAATGGATTGGGTATTAATGGAAAAATGAATGAAGCCCAAGCTGCTTTTGGCCTCCTTCAGTTGAAGTACATTAAAAACAATATAAAAAGCAGAAAGAAAATATCAGAAATATACAGGGAGCAACTTTCTAATATTTCGGGAATTAAATTTACTCAAGAGGTAGAAGAAATTGATTATAACTATAGCTACATGCCTGTACTTATAAATAAAAAAACTTTTGGGATTTCTCGAGATAAGTTATATGAAAAACTTAAGAAAAGTGAGATCTTCTCTAGAAGGTATTTCTACCCGCTTATTACTGATTTTCCCGTATATAAAAACTCCAAATCATTTGATATGCCAAATGCAAAATTAGTTGCAAAACAAATATTGTGTCTCCCTATTTATCCTGACTTATCGGTTAGTGAAATCAATAGAATTTGTAAGGTTATTAAAGAAAGATAATATGTTAAAATTCTGGAATAATTTTGCGAGAACTTCTTCAGCTCCATTCATACATACGCAATTAGAAAAAACTAGTTTAACTTTTTACTCCATAACAATTTTCATGAACAAAACTAACATATTTTTTGCAAGATGAAGATAGGAATCATGCAACCTTATTTTATGCCATATATAGGCTATTTCCAGTTGATTGATTCAGTTGATATCTTTGTGATATATGATAATATACAATACACTAAAAAGGGATGGATCAACAGAAATAGATTTATACAGAATAAGGATGCTCAAACCTTGACAATTCCATTAAAAAAAGATTCTGATTATTTAAATATTTCTGAACGAAAAATTGCAGATTCGTTTGATAGGGGAAAGTTATGTAATCAATTAATGAATTCTTATAGAAAAGCCCCATATTTTGATGATGTTTACCCACTAATTTGTAGGCTGATTAACAATGATGAAGGAAACTTATTTAAATATATTAGTGAATCACTAAATAACGTTTGCAAATATTTATATATGGATTTTTCTAAAATCATCACTTCATCTACTATTAAAATAGATCATTCACTAAAATCTGAAGAAAAGGTACTGGCTATTTGTAATAGCTTGTTAGCTACTGAATACATTAATCCAATTGGTGGTATTGATCTGTATTCAAAAAGTAGGTTTGCTTCTCAAAATATTGATTTAAAATTTCTTAAGCCAAGAGTGGCATCGTATAATCAATTTGGTAATGAGTTTTTACCCAATCTATCAATTATAGATGTAATGATGTTCAATTCTCAAGAAACAGTTCAAGAAATGTTAAATCAGTATCAATTATTATGAAGGCGATAGGTGGGTTTTTAGAATTAGAACTAAATAACTCTGGAAAATCATTTCATAAAATGGCAGAACCTTTTAGCACTGGCCGCGCCTGTTTGAACTTCATTCTCAAACAGACAAGACCTAAAATAATTCATATCCCGTATTATACTTGTGACGCTATCTTTTCTTCAATCAAAAAAAATAATATTAAATTTAAATATTATTCACTGACTGAAGACTTCAAACCAGAGGGAATTAAATTAAGTGATGGTGAATACGTTCTATATATTAACTATTTTGGCATAAAAGCAGATATTATTAAATCACTTATTGACAAATATGGTAGTAGGATAATTGTCGATAATTCGCAGGGGTTTTTTGAGAAAGGCTATAACGGAATATGGTCTTTTAATTCTGCAAGAAAATTTTTTGGCGTGCCCGATGGTGCATATCTTTATTCTCCATTTCCAGTAAAAACGAGATTTCAAAGAAATAGAATGATCAAATATGATCATTTAATACAAAGATTATTAGGTAACCAGGAAAAAGCATATAATCAGTTTCATGAAAATGAAGAATCTTTGAATTCGGACTTGAAAAAAATATCTCATTTATCTGAATTCCTACTTGATAATATAGATTATGAACAGGTCGCGAAAAAACGTTTAAATAACTTTCAATTTTTGCATAAGAGATTGAAAAAAGTTAATCAATTAAGTATTTCGAACGATACCCAAGGCATACCTCTTTGTTATCCTTTCATGCCTATGAAGCCTATTGATAAAAAAACTTTACACAAGGATAATCTCTTTGTTCCCTCCTTTTGGGACCGGTCAATTAATTTGCATAATTATGGATTTGAATTTGAGAAGAAGATTATGTGTGAGCTATTACCGCTTCCAATTGATCAGCGTTATGGTCCTAATGAAATGATTTCAATTATTGAAACAATTAGAGATGCCTAATTTGGCTATCTATCTCAGATCACTAAAAAGAGAAGATGCATTAACTTCATATAAATGGCGAAATAATCCCTTAATCTGGAAACTAACAGGGTCTAAACCTGATATTGAAATAACAAAAGAAATTGAATTAGGTTGGATTGATAAAATTCTTAAGAGAAAAAATGAAAAACGGTTTGCAATTTGTATCGAAAAAACGAACCAATACATTGGCAATGTTCAATTAACAAATATTCAAAATAAAAAAGCAGAATTTCATATTTTTATTGGAGAAACTAAATTTTGGGGTAAAAATATTGCTACGATTGCGACCAGCAAAGTCTTGAATTTCGCAGATAATGATTTAAAATTAAAAGAAGTATATCTCTGGGTAAAAAAAGAGAACAGTGCTGCTATTCGAGTATATGAAAAATGTGGTTTCATTGGTTCTGAGGGAGAAGGTAGACTAAAAATGAAATATATATTCTAAATAAAAGAGTTATTTAACCTTCAAAAAATTAGAATTAATGTTAACAATAAACAATTTCAAATCTTTTATTGTCCTATGGATTATATATAGCTCATCAGTCTTATTTAGAGGTAATGAAAATAGTACAATATTTTTATTTGTTTTTTTATTAATTAGCTTTATTCTACTTTTTAAAATAGAAATTAGATATGATAAAAAATATCTTTTATACCTGTTTCTAATTATACTGCCAATTTTTATTTCATTATCATTAAATAATGACTTCCAGCAACATTTTGGATATTCTAAACTAGTTTTTGTAATTACACTTACATCATTGATACCATTACTAATGAGCTTTAATGATTTTACCAAATATTATATTAAATGGATGGTGGTATTAAGCACTTTTTCCCTTTTTTTTTATAGTATCTTGTTATTATTCCCAAGCATTGCCTCCAGTTTTCCAATGATCCATGGCTACAGCGAAACAAATGAATATAATAATCTCTGGGTTTATGCCTACAAAATAAGTGAATCAAAGTTATATAGGAATTCTTCTATTTTTTGGGAAGCGGGGGCCTTTCAAGTATGCTTAAACCTTGCATTAATCTTTGAGTTTCAAAAAAATCAATTCAAGAATCTGAAAAGAGTTGTTCTTTTTATAACATGTATTATCACAACGTTTTCAACTGTTGGTTTTATAAATTTATCTATCATTATAATTGCACAACTTACCAAGCATACTAGTGCTATTAGACAATTTAACGGTAGTAATAAAAATAAGAAGCTATTTGGATTATCAATTTTTATTGCAACTATGATTGGGTTGGCTTTTTTCAGTAATACCTTAGGCAAAGTTTATATCGACAAGTTTTCAATCGAAAATTATTCATTTTTTGCAAGAGGTGTGGGGACTTTGGTAGATTTAGAGATATTTACTAGTGCGCCACTAGTAGGCGTGGGAAAAAGCGGTTACAGTACTATGGTGCCTAGTATTGCATACAATAATTTTAGTGTTGAAATGGGTGGTTCCACAAATGCTTTTACAAAAACATTAGCGATTTATGGAATCATCTTTATTTTACCTATTCTTATATTTTACTTTAAATCTACAATCATAATGACAAATAAGAAGTTTGATAGATTTTTGTACTTTTTGATTATTATCATTTTTTTTATGACGCAAGACTTTATTTTTTCAATGTTATGGCTTTCTACGGGTTTTTTTGGCCTTCAATTTCATTGTCATAGAAAAAGAATTTTTAAATAGGATAAAAGCACTAATCTTTGAGCATTGATAACAAAATAGTGATTAAATTTTTTACTGCTCAACTCAACACAGGTATGAAAAACTAAACATAAAATGAAAGATATTTGCCTTATTACGTACCATATGATTCCACACACAAGCATATGGGGTGCCTCACAACGGATGTACTTTCTAGCAAAACATTTGAAAGAGTGTAAATACGATGTCACTGTTTTGCATGCTTCTTTTGGTCTTTTTGATACAGATAAGAAAATAGACTTTAAAACTGTACCAGTAATGATTAAACCTGATTTTATACAGAAACATCAAAATCGTATACAGAAACCAACTACTAAAAACGAATCTTTTGAAAATAAAAAAAGAAAAAGTATAGTTAAAGTGACACTAAAAAAGATACATCGTTTCTTAGAAAAGATAACTTTTAATGATTTCGGTCCCATTGGTTTTTCTGTTTTAATGTGGAATAGGCAAGCCTTGCTATGCCTTAAAAGACTTTACAAAAAAAATCAGCCAATTACATTTGTTTTAAGCGGACCATATTTTGGAACATTTAGCTTAATTAAAAAAATTAAGAAATATTTTCCTAATTCAAAAATAATCATAGACTACAGAGATCCCTGGAACCTACTTCAGAAAGGTTCAATTTACACAATGTACAAAGAAAAGAAATTTATTGAACTTTGCGATAAGGTATCGTTCTTTTCGGAAAAGTTTACAATGGATATGTGTAAAAATTTTAACGTTAAACCAGAAAAGTGTATCACGGTATATAATGGTTATGACTCTAAAACTTGGGATAAAGTGGAAAATAATATAGAATCAAAAAAGGCGAACGATAAATTAGTTTTATCCTATGTAGGAAGTCATATTTCATTTGATAATGATTATAGAAATCCATCGAAACTGCTTAGTGCATTAAGTAATTTTGAAAATGCACAAGACCTGATTGTTAATTTTGTCGGTTGTCATAATAAACCTCAGAATTTTAATACTAAAGCGCAAGTAAACTTTATACCATTAGTACCACACCAAAAAGCTTTAGAATATATGCTTTGTAGCGATATACTTGTTATTTTATCAACCGATGAATATCCTTCAAAATATATTGTAACAGGCAAGTTATTTGATTGCATCAGATCGGGAGCATTCATACTTGCTATATCGAACGATAAAGAAGTTGATTATGTCCAAAAAATTGAAAAATTGGGCATTGGTGTTCATTGTGAAAATAATGAGCTTGGAATCAGGGAAAAACTCAAGCTGATACATGAAAAATGGGTTACAAATAGTATTGATCACTTTCATTTAAAAGATAGACATAAATTTTCTCGTCAATACCAAAACCAGAAATTAATCAGTAGTTTGGGACCTTAAGTTTTTTGAGAATACTGATTATACATAATAGATATAAGTCAAATAATATTGGTGGAGAGGATGTTGTTTTTGATAATGAAATAATCCTACTTAAAGAAAAACTAGGAAAAAATAACGTATTTTCTTACGAAGTCTCAAATGATAATATCAATAAATTCAAATTATTTTTTGGAATCTGGTTCTCCATTAAAAACTATTTTGAAGTATCAAATATTATCAAGAAAGAAAAAATTGATATAGTTCATATTCATAATTTTTTTCCATTACTGACACCTAGCATTTTCAAAGCATCCAAAGATAATGGTGTAAAAGTTGTACATACACTTCATAATTACAGACTATGGTGTTTATCTGGAACTTTATACAGAGAAAAATATGGGATATGCGAATTATGTACTATGCAAAAATATCCAATTAAAGGTATCCTTTTTAAATGTTATAGAAATTCTATGATACAAAGTCTAATTGCACAGTTCTCATTTTGGATATATAGATTTTTTAATGCATTTAATAATATTGATTACTATTTTGTTTTAAGCAATTTTCAGAAAGAAAAAATCAAGCAATTTGGAATTGATGAAAAGAAGATTGTGCTAAAACCAAATACACTTAAAATTTCATCAAATCTTGAAAATAAAAAAGAAGGTTATATCTTTGTTGGTAGGTTAGAAGAGCAGAAAGGTATATATAACCTATTAAATGATTGGCTAAAATTAGATGATAGATTTGTATTAACCATTATTGGTAGTGGAGTTATAGAAAAAAGTTTGAAAAATAGTTATGAA
>MDTB01092460.1_pt1 | contig 17085 bp, 8 predicted proteins | sample 811161 | NCBI WGS metagenome assembly MDTB01 (sample SAMN05326650, study PRJNA326480) | marine metagenome | isolation source: seawater | place: Mediterranean Sea | collected 2009
AATGTTGCTGAAAATATTAACGAATATTATAAGGATATTACAAATGAAAATAATCCTTTAATTATTTTGGGTGTTTTAAATGGTTCATTTATGTTTTTAGCTGACTTGGTTAAACATATTAAATTACATTGTGAAATACATTTTATAAAGGTTTCATCCTATGAGGGTACTGAATCTACTGGTTCAATTACCGATATTATTGGATTAAATCAAAATATTTTTGAAAAGGATGTACTAATTGTTGAAGATATTATTGATACTGGTCTTACTATTAATAATCTTATTGATACATTAATAAAAGAGAACCCTTTATCTATAAATGCTTGTTCTATGTTATGGAAAACTGAAAAATATAATGGTAGAGAGATTAATACTCAATTTATAGGTAAAGAAATCCCAAACAAATTTGTTATTGGATATGGATTAGATTATGATAATTTTGGAAGAAATTTACCCGATATTTATACAATTAATGAATAATTTATATAATTATAATTTTGAATTATATAAATCACTACTTTTTTGAACTGGATTTTTTTACCTTTCGGGTCTTTCTTTTTCCACCGCGATTTCCAAACCTAAATATGTTACGTTCAACCGCATCATCTGTTGGGTCATAATATTCAGTACCAAATGTAATTAATAAATTTATAATATCATCATTGTCTGTTACGTGGAAAGCAGAGTATCCATCATCATTTAACTCATCAACATCAGCCCCGAAAGTCAATAACATATCAACTATTTCAACCTGGTCATTTTTAGCAGCGAGTATAAGTGGTGTGTCTCCATTTTTATTCTTTACGTTAATATCAAGTAACAGAATATTATTATTATCTTTTTTTGGTGTCCCATTATCATTAATACTATTAGCAAATGCTGCTTCTGCAAAATCTATTTTACCTACATTTATAGCATCAAAAAGTATCTTTTCCAATTCAGTAAATAATAATTCTCTACATAGACGACCAATTTGACCTCTACACGCAGGACAGGTTGTTGTTTCTCGGTGTTGACGACACCATGGCTGTAAACAACTTTTATGAAACGTATGACCACATTCTGTAGTAATAGAATTTTCAATAGATTCTTCTGTACATATAGGACATACAGGAGTTTCTGGTGGTTGAGTGGGTTGACTAGAACTTATTCCACCACCTCGTTTTTTGGATTTTCTCGTCTTTCTTGTTTTTCTTGTTTTTCTAAATTTAGTATTAGATTTCTTTGATGTATGATTTTTTCGGGTAAGCATTGGTAGTTATATTATATACATAAAAAATTGAATCATAAAATATATGATTAGACAGGTATAATTTAAAATGGAGTTTATAAGTGTAGAATCAAATGCAACAGAAGTTACGGAAAATGCCGTAACAGAAACAATCGTGCTAACTGAAACAGTAGAAAAACCTACCGAAAATCCAGATACAGAAGATGAAATTCATATCTACCAAATAATGGCAGATTATAAGAAATCAACCTATCAAACTGAACATTGGACAAATCAGTTATCTAATGGTAAAACAGTTACATTTTTAGTAACAACCATTTTCCGTTGGGGAACATTTGAAATAGAATTAACCGATAAGGAAAAAGAAGAAATTTTGAAAAAAGATACAATTGTATTGAATGATTATGGCGTTTCATGTAATGAATTAGTTGATGGATGGGTAGAGGAAGAAGAAATACAAAATAGAGATGATTATACAGAAGAAGAGTTAGATGAAATAGAAAAGTTAATATATTGGCATAAAGATTATTATGATGATGAATATGATGATGGTGAAACTTATGATTATAATGAAGATATTCTTGAATTAAATGGTTGGGAGTTGGATGATACTATTTATGGATTTGATACAAAGTGTGAGTTAGAATTAATTAGTGATTAAACATAAATAAAAGAAAAACAAATAGATTGTAACTAATATAGAATTTTTTTATGATATAAATTATAATGTCAAATTTCGGTATAAATCTACATTACATCACTGTTGCGACAAAACAACACCCTGTACTTGAAAGAATTATAGAACGAGTAAAAAAACAGAATGAACAAATGATAATTCTGGGATTAAAGGAGAACCGACAGATAGGTTGGGAAGGAACGGGAAATTTTGGGGTGAAATTACGTGAAACACGAGATTTTTTATGTAATAAGAACATAAGACCTCAAGATATCGTGTTATTTACAGATGCATATGATGTTGTATATGGAGGTTCTCAAATAGAAGTATTACAGAGGTTTATACAACAGCAGAAACCTATAATGTTTGGTTGCGAGTCTCAGTGTCATCCTGATAAGGAAGAGTCTTCAAAGTATCCAGAACAAAAAACAGAATTCCCTTATTTAAATAGTGGTATGTTTATAGGATATGCATGGGCATTGCGTTATTGTTTACTAGATTATAAATATAATGATGCAGATGATGACCAACGATATTGGACAAAGCAATATTTACAATATCCATGGTTATTTAAATTGGATCACGAGAACCAGTTATTTTTAAATACAGAAGATATGGATTGGGATAAATTTACATGGGAAAATGCGACAGCCACCTATAAAAATAATAATCCACAGTTTGTTCACGTAAATGGGCCAGATAAAGGGAAATTAGAAAAATTCATGTAGTATGTTCTCCATACGTCAAATATATTTTATGAAAACAAGATAAACATAATGTAATATAATTTGTATATAAAGACAACAACATTATATAATGTTTACATCTACATCAACCAATGCAAATAAAGAGGAAGATGAACAAAAAGAAAAGATAGAAAATAAAACTACGAAAGAAGAAAAAATAGAAAATACACTGGATAGTATTGATAATATGCTTGACCGCGAACGTCAAAAAAATAAGACGGATAATTGGATAAAATTGGACAAAACCGCAAAATTGCAGAGACTTCACACATTTGCAGAAAGTTATGGAAAACAACATAGCATGCCATCAAAGGATGTAAAGTTGTTAAAGAATTTTTTTAAGAGTTGTTTGGATAATAACAAATTGGCTAAGAGCAAAGATGTTGTGTATAATAAAGAAGAAATGAAAATAATATCAATTCCATCATTACATTTTAATCAGTTAAATCACAATTTCACATTAAAAATAATGGATACAAAACGTGTATCCACATTGAAGTCATTAACCCCAAAGCGTATGTCAAGTGAAATAAATGAAAACACCAAATAATTATGAAGCGTTGATAATTAAGAAAATATAATATATATATATTTCAGTATAGATATAGATATTATATTATAATATATATAGATAGCAATGGAAAATACAGATTCAGAGTTTTTTCCTGAAACGGATTCAAATTCTACAATATCATCATATGAATCTATACCATTAATTCGTATAGAAAGTATAGATGAAATAACAATAGAAACATATATTGAAACCGATAGTGATAGTGAAGATAGTACTTTGGATAGTGATAATGATAATGAAATAATAACAGAAGATGATTATACCGAATTAACAACTACTGCGTATGATATAATGGACGAATATGTAAAACAAAACTTAATATCGTTATCTTCTCCCAATTTTTATGTGGGTATGATAATGCATACAACAGAAGTATTATTTATAGATATTCTATATTCATCCATAATTAATGATGATATGGATGAAAAAGAAGAAGAATTGTTGTTTGAAGAGGTGAAAAAATTCACAGAAGAGACCGCGGAAGTATTTTTAGATATATGTGATATGCCCCGTCGTTCATGGTTACAACCCGAAAATGCCATAAATAATATGACAGAAAATGAGATATTTATTATGGCAGAAAAGATAGCAGTATTACAGTGTACTCCTCAACCAGAACAAAAAACCGCGGAATGGTACACATTTCGCAACAATTTGATAACCGCGAGTAGTTTATGGAAAGTATTTGGTACAAAATCACAGGTGAATAATTTAATATATGAAAAATGCAAACCCATAGATACATCAGTACATATACGGAACAATACATGTACAGAAGGTCCTATGCACTGGGGTGTAAAATATGAACCAGTCACAGTTCAAATATATGAGAAAATATTTGATACAACAGTCGGTGAATTTGGTTGTATTCCACATCCAACGCATTCATATATTGGAGCATCTCCTGATGGAATTAATATTGCTCCAAATAGTAAGCGGTTTGGACGAATGCTAGAAATAAAGAATATAGTGAATCGTGAGATTACAGGTATACCAAAGCAGGAATATTGGATACAGACACAGATACAGATGGAAACATGTGATTTGGATGAGTGTGATTTTGTAGAAACCCGTTTTAAAGAATACGATACTGCCGATACATTCTTTGGCGATACTAAACGCGATTATCGTGGTGTTATATTGCATTTTATTGAAAGACCTCCTTCTGAGATTAATGAAGAAACACAATTATCTAATATCCCTTATTATGTGTACATGCCATTAGATATTCCATTACAAAAATGTGATATTAATAAATGGATAGATATACAAAAAACAAATATGTATGTAGATAATCGTGTATTGTTTTCAGTAAAATATTGGTATTTGGATGAAATATCTTGTGTGTATATTCCAAGGAATCGTGTGTGGTTTTCTAATGCAGTTCCTCGTATTCAGAAAATATGGGATACAATTATAAAAGAACGGGTGGATGGGTATGAACACAGAGCGAGTAAAAAACGCCAAGTAAGTGACCGTTCTATGTCTATTGTTAGTGATGATGGTGTTCAAATGAATGTCTTTACTAAAGTAGATAATCCAGTATGTTTAATTAAAATTGATGATAATGGAAATGTTTTATAAAAAATATATCAAAGTATTTATGTTGATATATTTACAAGATTAGATGTTTATTTCTTACTGCGTTTTTGAGTTTTTCTTGTAGATTTACTCTTAGGATTTTTTGCTTTTCTGCAAAAAGTTCTCTTCTTACCAGATGCAACCTTGCACCCGCGAACTTTTTTACATTTGTTCGGTTGACTAACGCGTTTACCTTTACAAAGTGATTTTCCTGACATTATAAATTACAAATAGAAAATAAAATACTTTACGATAAAATTATAATAAAAACTATATAGATATTTATAAGCTATTATTATATACAACCGTATTAGTATGTCTACTAATAATATGCTAAATGATGATGAAATGTATGTAACTAAGCGTAATGGAAAACAAGAAATCGTTTCATTTGATAAGATTTTAACACGAATTAAGAAATTAGGAAATGAAGCTAATATTAAGTTGAATTATACCGCACTTGTTATGAAGGTGATTGACCAATTATATTCAGGTATTTCTACTACCAAAATTGATGAATTATCTGCAGAACAATGTGCATCTATGTCAAGTATTCATCCTGATTACAATACATTGGCTGGACGTATTACTGTATCAAACCATCATAAAAATACAAATTCTTCTTTTACAACTGTAATGCGAAAATTATATGAATATCGGGATAAGCATAATAAACATTGTCCAATAGTAACTACGGATTTTTTTGATATCATTTCTGCAAATAGCGAGGAGTTTGATGCTATGTGTGATTATGAACGAGATTATTTGATTGAGTATTTTGGATTTAAAACATTAGAACGTGCTTATTTAATGAAAGTTGATAAAGTTATTCTTGAACGACCACAACATATGTGGCTTCGTGTTGCAATTGGTATTCATGGTAATAATATTATACGTGTTCGTGAAACATATGAACTCATGTCACAAAAACTCTTTACACACGCTACACCTACTCTCTTTAATGCAGGAACCCCTCACCCACAGTTATCATCTTGTTTTTTATTAGCTATGGAAAATGATAGTATTAGTGGTATTTATAATACACTTCGGGATTGCGCAATGATTTCTAAATGGGCTGGAGGTATTGGTTTGCATATTCATAATATTCGTGCATCGGGTAGTCATATTCGTGGAACGAATGGCTCATCTAATGGTATCGTTCCTATGTTAAAAGTATTTAATAACACTGCAAAATATGTTGACCAAGGAGGTGGAAAGCGAAATGGTAGTTTTGCGATTTATTTAGAACCCTGGCATGCAGACGTTGAACAATTTTTACAAATGAGAAAAAATCACGGGGATGAAGAAATGAAGGCACGCGATTTGTTTTATGCATTATGGATTCCCGATTTATTTATGGAGCGTGTTAAAACTGATGGTAATTGGACATTGATGTGCCCTGATGAGTGTCCTGGACTTGCAGAGGTTGATAATCACAATTTTGTAACTTTATATGAATCATATGAACGTTCTGGACGAGGTAGAAAAACAATGAAAGCAAGAGATTTATGGTTTCAAGTATTAGATGCACAAATGGAAACTGGAACACCCTATTTATGCTATAAAGATGCTGCTAATCGTAAATCAAACCAGAATAATTTGGGGACAATTAAATCTTCCAATTTATGTGTTGCACCTGAAACACTTATATTAACTGAAGATGGTCCTATTGAAATACAAAAATTAAAAGACCAACCTGTAAATGTATGGAATGGGTATGAATTCAGTGAGGTTACTGTATTTCAAACTGGAAAAAATCAGCCACTTATTACGGTTGAAACAGATGACGGTGTTGTTTTACGTTGTACACCATATCATAAATTTTTTATTAAAAGTGAAGATAATTTGTACATTGATATACGTCAAGCTAAAGATTTACAACCAGGTGATAGATTGATGGATTGTGAATTTCCAGTTATTCCAAAATGCATCAAGGATTTTGAAGATATTTATAACAAATGTCATATAATCATTGATTATGGACATATTCGTCTATATTCGGAGGGATGTAATGAACTTTGTAATTATAAATGTATTTTACAAGGTTGTGGTATTAATCCTCAAGTTGTACGAGATAATAAAAGAAGTTATATTAACCTTACACCATATGATATTAGTGTTCTAAATGATAATGGATTTAGACCAAGACAATGGGTTGATAATCATAATATATTTGAAGATGTTCCTGAGAATATTACTAAACGAGAAGTAAAAGTAAAATATGTTGTTGATTTTGAAAGAACAGATGATACATATTGTTTTACCGAATATAAACGTAATGCTGGTATTTTTAATGGAATGTTAACATCACAATGTAGTGAAATTATTGAATATTCAAACGAAGAAGAATCTGCTGTATGTAATTTGGCAAGTATTGCATTACCTGCATTTGTTAAATCTACAACTGACGGGCAAAATACATTTGATTATAATAAGTTACATGAAGTTGCAAAGGTTGTTACATATAATTTAAACCGTGTTATTGATGTGAATTTTTATCCAACAGAAAAAACCAAACGAAGCAACATGCGTCATCGCCCAATTGGTATTGGTGTACAAGGATTGGCTGATGTTTTTATGCAGATGGGTCTACCTTTTTCTGCAGATGAATCTAAACAAATCAATCGTGATATTTTTGAAACTATTTACCATGCTGCATTAGAACAAAGCTGTGAAATAGCTGAAGAACGATATTTATTGTTAGAACCATTGGCTAATGGGGATAATTTCAGTGATAATTTATCAATTGAAGAAGATTTTGAATTACGTAGGAATATAAACTCATATGAAGAACCATTGCTTCATACATCATATCGCGGTGCATATTCCAGTTTTAAAGGGTCACCTGCATCACGGGGCGAATTTCAATTTGATTTATGGGGTGTTGAACCAAGTGACCGTTATGACTGGACAGAATTGAAAATACGAATAGAAACACACGGAATACGTAACTCATTGTTATTGGCACCCATGCCTACGGCATCTACTTCACAGATTTTGGGATACAATGAATGCATTGAACCTATTACCAGTAATATTTACAATCGTCGTACCATTGCAGGGGAGTTTATTTTAGCGAATAAATATTTGATGCAAGATTTGTTGAAATTGGATTTGTGGAATGATAAAATGAAGAACAATATTATTGCAAATAATGGTTCTATCCAGCATTTAGAACAAATACCTGTTGAAATTCGTGAAAAATATCGAACGGTCTGGGAAATTCCTATGCGACAATTGATTGATATGGCTGCCGACCGTGGGGCGTTTGTGTGCCAAAGCCAGAGTTTGAATTTATGGTTGGAAGACCCCAATTATTCCAATTTAACGTCTATGCATTTTTATTCTTGGTCTAAAGGATTGAAGACTGGAATTTATTATTTAAGAAGAAGAGCAAGACATCAAGCTCAACAATTTACTATTGAACCCGAAAAAAAGAATTTAGGAGGGAAAATGGAAGAAAACGTGGAAGATGAAATATGTGAAATGTGTTCTGCATAAAATATATAGTTAATATATAACATTTACATGTCTGGTATTGTAGAATATATAACAAGAAGAACTGATGTTTTTTATAATGAAAAAAATCAAATAAAAGAAGGTAAAACTGCAGAAGATATTCTTAAAGATATTACTGACACAGAAACTCTTCAAAAAATATCTGATGCTATTCTTATTGATAAAAATTTTTTACCATTAGAAGAATATAACGAACTTGCCAGAAAAGACAGTAAGAAGATACAACAATTATATAGATTAGGACACTTATCTAAAGCAAAATCTTTGCACACAGAATGTGATATTGATGACTTGAGTAAAGCAATGGAAGCATTTAATCTTGGAAAAAAGAGAATAAGTGGTGGTAACTCATCTGACGAAGAACCTGAACCTGAAGAAGAACCTGAAGAAAAACCTGAATCTCAACCTGAACCTGAACCTGAAGAAGAACCTGAAGAAAAACCTGAATCTCAACCTGAACCTGAACCTGAAGAAAAACCTGAATCTCAACCTGAAGAAAAACCTGAAGCTGTAACAAGTGATGATGTTGAAAAAACATTTCAAGAAATAGGTAGTAAATCCGTAGAAATTACTAAATTATTGAGTTCAGATACAAAAGTAAAAAACTTGAATAATGTATTGTCTACAAATATGAAGGGATTGAAAGAATTAACCGATAACATTAAAGGTAAATCAATGGAATGTCTTCAAACGTTAGCAATGTCTTTATTTGGTTATGAATTAGATAAAGTTGCATCTGCTACTGCAAAAATGATATTAGGAGCAGGTATTGTGAGTATACCAAGTTATCCAAATGAAGTTGGTGATATTATTTTGACTGTATTTAAATATTCCACACTTTCAGTTAAATATTTTATTAAATTGTATATAACATATATTATTGGTGCATTAGCAAAATCTGGTTTTGATAAGGAAACAGAAAAATTTAAAAGTTTTATGAATAATGCAAAACATAAACTATTACAAATTGCAACTGCTGCCAGTGTAGATATTACAGAAGTGCAAAACATTTTAGAAGAGTATATACCTACGGTAATTATAAATGAAATAAAAAAACAAAATATGACAGATTTTATGGAAGCTGTTCAAACAGGGTTGCAAGAGTCAAAAGAGGAACGTAATAGAAAAATAAGTAATGTGAATTTTCAAACTCAAAAAAGTTTTAAAGAAATACCAGATAACGAACAAGAAAAAATGATCACTGATACTCCAAAGATAGGTGAATTAAGTGAAGGCAGATTGGTTGAAATGATAGAAACAGAAGGTTTAGATATAAACATTCAAGAAGGATTAAAAAAGAAACTTGAAAAAATGACTGGAAAACAATATGAACAAATTACTGGAAAACGTAAGAGAGAAGATGAAAGTGATGATGATGATGATGATGAATATAAAAAACAAAAATTGGGAGGAAAGAAGCAACGTACCCGAAAGCAAAAGAAGCAGTCCAAAAAGCAAAAGAAAAACTCAAAGAATAAGTCTAAGAAGCAAAAGAAAAATAGAACAAAGAAAACCCGCGGAAAAAAACATTAAAACAGTATATACAAGATTTTTATGAATTGATATAAGCAAACCATTTCTTATATCAATATTTTTATTTTAGTAGTGTAGTATCATCGTATCCGTGTCGCATTTTCAAATAGCAGCGTAAACAGGTCAACACATCAATCATAGAATTATGTAAACCTTCCACGGTTCCTCCGTCAAATAGTTTTGCATACAATTCGCTCAACTTAGGCCATTTCTTAGACGGTGGACGTCCAGGCATCTTAGATTCAACCAAGATATTGCACATATCGGTACCCTTACGCATTGTGCAATATCTATCAATACCGTGAACTTTCTCATACATTGGGTTAAATGTCATAAAACAATAAGGTGCTTTTTCCATAATAGCCGGGCGGTTACGTTCCAGCTCAACTGAAATCATTTTTTCGTCAAAGTCCATGTTATGAGCAACAAGACCTTCGCAAAACATATATGCCTCATAGAACTGTTCTAATACTTCCACGATAGGTTTTCCTTCAGTTTTGCACTTTTCCTTTGTAATACCTGTTAAGTTAGTAACAAGTTCACTGATTACAATATCATCTGGAATATCAATGTAAGCGTCATATTTACGAATAATTTGCTTTTGAGACAAATCGTAAATGGCATAGCTGAGTTGCAGAATATAAGGATATTCAGTGATTGGTACTGCATTAGTACTATTACGGCGGTTGTTTGGTAAAAGACCAGTGGATTCTACGTCAAATACCAAGAACCGACGACGATATGTCGGTGGAGGGACGGAAAATGTGAGTACATTTTGAGGTTGTGTTTGAGATTGCATTGTGTAAACCGATATGGTTATGATTATTGATAAAATAGTATATAAGTAATGTATTTTATCAATTTTTTACATTTTTATGATGTTTCACTATGAATACGTGCACGAGTTTCTGCAATTTGTTTCTTTAATTGTTGTACTTCATTTATCAAAATAGGTAATAATCCACTGTAATTCACAGATTGCATTTTGTCGCCATCTTTTTCACCTTCAACCAGTTCAGGATAATGTTCTTGGAGTTCGTGTGCCAAAAATCCAATGTCATTTTTGCCAGTTTGGGTTTGTTTATATTTCACAGGACGAAGATTATCTACTATATGAATTTCATTAAGGGTTTCTACATTGTTTTTGATACGATAGTCAGAAGTTTGAACTGCAGCTGGTGAAGAAAAATCACCAATTACCATCATGCTTTCAAATGTGGACGCTTTAAATGTCGTTCCGTTAGATTCTTTGTTTGAACTTTGTAATGTAGTATTATCAGAGAATTCAATACCATTATTGACTTTTAATGTGGTATTTGCTCCAAAATAGGTTATTGAATTCGGGTTTGGTACATATGGATCTGTACGTGGTCTAACATAAATGTTATCAAATTCACGTATAGCAGCCATATAATTATTGTCGGCAGAAAAACGGAAAGCCAAAGGACGGGATAAATTAGGGGATGTGTTAATTGTATTCCAACTTCCACTTACACTTGTATAATTAGCACCATAATCATAAGATATATGAAACATTAATCCCTTGTTTGGACCTAAATCTTCTCTTCCAAATACAACTATATATCTACCATCATGTGATGCAGATATTGAGAAACATATTCCATGCTGTCCACCTCCATATTTGGCATATTCAGAAAATGTTGCATCACTCGTCTGATTTGGTGATACACCAGTAATTGTCCCAGTAGTAACATCTGTATTATATATAGGATTCTTTCCATACCCGTCTATACCTACCTTTCCGTTATCGCTTATGTATGCGTCATTAACCCAAATCGTAGGCCCGGCTGGTGAATAAAAAGAAGGTCCATTTGTTAACTCAATAAACGTTGCACCCGAATCGGCTGAATATTTTGGTCTATAAGTACCGGACGTAGCACCATATAATATTATAACATACTTTTTAGTTTTTGATATACTTAAAGAGGTAATTGGTCCATCAGTATTTGTATTTGTAGTCCAATTGGTACCTCCATCTTCAGAGTAGACTACACGATGTACATTTGTTGACACCATGTAATATGTACATAGATAATCACCGACACTATCCATAACCATTTTTGCCCCTACTTTACCTGACCAAGCACCATAGGGAACAAAATCTGCATAAGGGAAACTTATATTTGACCAAGTTGCACCAGTATCGGTGGAACGGTAAAGAACATTATTACCACTACCAGCAGCTTTTACCGTCATTATTGCACCATTTCCTGAAATCATGGCAGATGTCCATTGTTTTGCACCACCACCTACTGTTTTTTCTACCCATGTTTCTCCAAAATTAGTAGATATCCAAACGTTACCAGTGTGAGCTGTGTAGGAATATCCATTTGTGATGTAAGCACCACCAACAACTGCTATTTGGTATTGTCCAGTAGTTGATATATCTAAATCTTCCCATTTTAGTTGACTTGCTTTGGCATCACCAGAATCAAATATATGGTTACCATCATTATTATGAAAAAAGAGTGTAGGGTCTTCGTCTATACCCAATGAAGCATCACCATTGAATTTTATCTTAGCATTATTCCTATAATCTTCGGTAAATCTGGTGGTCGTACCACTTGTAGAATATCCAGAAGAAGGTATAACCGCTGTGTTAGATATTGAACCAGATTTATAGGATGCGGCTGACATAGTGCCATTAAGTGACATATCTCCCACGATATTCAAAGAAGCATCACCCATTGATACATCACCATCAACAAAGAGACGATTTTGTACAAAGACGTCAGCAGTGAATGCATACGGGTCAGTAAATGTATGACTATGTAAGTCAATGTCTCCCGCATCCATCAGTATATTACCAGTAACCTTTACATTTCCACTAATATCCAAAAATCCATCATTATAAGTTGAATTAAAATGGTTCGCATTGGAATCTGCACCCCATTTCCCGGCATCAATCATAGTTTGTTCAGTATAACCTCCTGTTAATAATGTTATAATAGAATAATCAGCTACATTGGTAACTCCTCTGGTTCCTACAATGCTATATCCAATTAAAGCATCAGCAGTAATGGTCAATAAATATGTAGTATCTGCACTACTACTGAATAATGGAATACCAGGATTTAAAATATTTGTACTGGCTGCACTGAATGTACCGCTGGTAATTGTATTCCCCCCAGTAGTTAATGTATAACTGACATTTCCAGTTCCCTCAAAATTAGTCACATTCAATTCAGGTATATTGTATCCTGCAGGAAGGACAAAATCAATTACATCTGTATCTGTTGTGCTGGTGACATTATCAATGGTTAACATATTGTTGGAGAAAGTTAATGTGGTGGGGATGTATGTTATAATTTCTGGCTGTTCAAAAATATAGGCTGCACCCGATTCAAGAGCAGTAGTGCCACCACTTCCGTCACTGCTTTCAGACCTAGCCCCTACAATTAAGTAAGTTCCAGATATTCCAACTGAAGTACCGAATGATTCAGCTCCAATAGCATTGTTTATATTGATTGAACTCGTTGGTGTGGCTGGCCAACCAGTAGTAGAGTCTCGTTCAAAAATATACCCAATACTAGAACTCTGATTTCCAACAACGACCTTATTTCCATCGACCGCAACTGAAACACCGAAATTTCCACCAGTAACACCTGCGGTGATCTGTTTCGTTGGTGTAGCAGGCCAACCAGTTGTAGGGTCTCGTTCAAATATATACGCGGCACCGCCTCCGCTACGACCAGTTTCTCCAATGATTATATAATCTTCGGTCATACTGACGGAACCACCAAACCTACCATTAGTAACTGGTGCACTCGCTTTGAGGTATATTGATTCGGTTGTGGGCCAACCTGTAGTAGGGTCTCGTTCAAAAATATACGCAGCACCTGCACTAGTAAAACTATTATTACTTGCATTGGTTGTACTATTACTATCTTCCATATCAGCTCCAACAACAATATAATTTCCATTTATTGCGACTGAAACACCAAAAAGATCATCCGCTGCACCAGAATTAGCATTGATCAGTTTTGTTTCAGTTGATGGCCAACCAGTTGTAGGGTCTCGTTCATAAATATACGCATATGCAGTATTTCGTTCTCCAACAATAGCATAATTTCCATCAATTGCGACTGAACAACCAAAATTCTTTCCAGCTACCGGTGTAGATGCTATAATTTTTTTAGTTTCTACATCAGGCCATATACCGGTAGAAGTGTTTCGTTCATAAATATACGCAGCACCGCCTATACCTTGATAGATAGTACCAATAATGAGATAATTTCCACTAACCGCGATTGAACCACCGAAAGAGTCATTATTTTCCATATCAGTGGGAATAAGACGTTTTAATTTTATCCAAGTACCAGAAGTATTTCGTTCAAATATATACACTGAACCCGTCGCATGATTATTATCATTTTTATCTTTGATTGCTCCAATAAAGGCGTAATTTCCACTCATTACAACTGCATAACCGAGTCTGGCGTATTCATCATAAGTTTCTTTTAATTTATGAGTTTCTGTTGAGAGAAAATCACCATAAGTAATAACTTTAGTTGCCAAATTCGCAGACTTTGTACCTATAATCTTGTATGTACTGCCTGCATTCGCTGTCAAATTAAGTACATATGTAGACCCTCCAGGTGATAATGGAGTATCTAATAAAAGATTCGGTCCAGTAGAAGTAAATGTTCCAGTTTTTACTGTTGTTGCACCTGTAGTTATTGTATATGTAATTGTGCCTGTACCAACAAAATTAGTCACAACTAATTGATGCATTTCATCTCCTACTGGAAGAACGAAACCAACTTTATCTATATCATTTGCATCAATGCTGTTTTCTATGGTTAAAATGTTGTTATTGAAGGTTACGGTTGTGTATTCGGAATTATTATAAAGATTACTTATATCACCATCGCTAAGAGCGTAATCATATATACGTACATCATCTACATAGCCATTTAATATTGGCGTATTATTATAGGATCCAATCACAAAGTGCGTCATTGTTTGTCCACTAAAAGTTCGGTTGGTGGCAGTGTGTGTCTCGTATAGAACACCATCGATATATACTTTTATCGTTTTACCTTCATATATAAAACTAAAATTATGCCAGTTTGGAGTTGTAAACATATCTGGTATAGTTACACTCCACATAGAGTCCCCAGTATACATTTTCATTAATGTTGAAGTCTCAAACCAAGCAACTTGGTATAGGTTTCCAGTGTAACCCCAGAATAATAATCTCGCATCCGCAAAGTGACCATTTTTAAAATATGCCCACATACTTATAGTAAATGCATCGGTTGTTGTCCACCATGAATCCATAGATGTTTCTGTGCTGCCACTCGAAGCTATCGCTGTTGGACTATCACCTACTGTTAAACCTTTTGCTCCACTGTATTTTGCAGATTCTGATACTGTGAAAGCACTTGGTATATTTAAATTATGGTTCCCTGCCAATGTACCACTATTTGTTCCATCACCTGTATCAAAATTATAATGTATAACGGGACCTGCTTTTCCTATATAATCCACATTCTTTGTCCCCACAATCGTATAAGTAATGTTTCCATTCGCCGTCAATGTCAATTTATAAGTGATATCACCGGGATTTGCTATCAATCGGTTTTCAGCCAACAGATTCGTTCCCGCTGCAATGAATGTTCCAGTAATATCCGTTGCTCCAGTGGTAGATATAGTATAAGTAATTGTACCCGTACCAACAAAATTAGTCACATTGAGTGACACCATTTGTTCTCCAGCAGGAAGGACGAAACTAACTACATCTGTATCATTTTGGTTAATGCTGTTTTCTATGGTTAAACTATTATTGGAAAATGCAGTTGGAATCTGTGTCACTACAGCAATACCTGTTAATCGTATTTCTGCCCATATATTATTATTATTATTACCTGCAGTTATAGCATATTTTTTATAACTTTTTGGTGTTGTTTGAGTTATGTTGTGTTCAAACGGTGTTGCAACTGAACCTGTTGCAGTCCAACTTTCACCACTATGATGTAATTTATCATATCTACTATTTGTTTCATCATATCCATATAGATATTGGTTACTTGGTTCTTGTCTATGATTACACCAAAATTTAAATTTGGTTGGTTGAAAAGATTCTGGAAATTCAATAAGTAAAGCGGAATTTCCCTCGGTTCCTGTAGCATTTCCATTTTCTAAATCTATCCAATTTCCAATAACATTAGCAGCATTCGTTACTTGTGTTGTGTGAAACGAGTACCATCCTCTAAGCCAATCAACAGAATATGGTGATAAGTCACCATCAAATGCGTTTGTCATGTTAAAACGGTCATCTGTGGCACCCACGTCGTTTCTTTTATAGGTACAACCGAATGTATATGTACCTTGACCATACGTTTCATTTGCGTCATCTACAGTAAATGATACATCGGTTCCTGTCCACTCACTATTAGCTGCTTTAGCAGCAGTATTATCCAAAATATATTGGCGAACCCACGCTGGTGGATATTCCCTCTCTACAAAAAATGGTGGATTATCCACCATCTTGGTCCCCACAATCGTATAAGTAATGGCTGCACTCGCGGTTAATCTCAAAGTATAGGTGATATCTACACCAGCACTTGCAATTAATGGGTTTCCATCCAACAGATTCGTTCCCGTAGAAGTAAATGTTCCAGTAATATCTGTTGCTCCAGTGGCAGAAATTGTATACGAAATCGTGCCTGTACCAAAAAAATTAGTCACGTTGAGTGACGCCATTTCTTCTGCCGCAGGAAGGACGAAACTAACTACATCTGTATCATTTGCATCAATGCTGTTTTCTATGGTCAATGTGTCGGTAGCGAATGATAAAGATGTTGTGTTGTCACTTACAATTTGTTCAATTCCAAATAAACCTAATTCTTTAATACCACGCATCTGGTTTGCATCACTTGGGTCTCTTCTAACAAAAAGCCAAAAGTTTTTATAAGGTGTACTGTTATTTGCTAGATAATCTTCTGTTGCAGAATTTGCACCAGTTGCTTCATATGTATAGGTTGTGCTAGTTAAAGTTCTACATATTCTAGTACTGTCTCCCGTATAAGACCTAAAAACTATATTTAATTGCGATGAATCTGTTGTTGTATCTGAATTTGTTCCAAAAATATATAATTCTACATTATCTTGACCAGTATAATAAAGTGTTACTTTCTGTAATATTATACTTACAGGCATTTTCATATGACAAAAACTTATTTCATCATCATTATTTATC
>MDTB01042755.1_pt1 | contig 17083 bp, 12 predicted proteins | sample 811161 | NCBI WGS metagenome assembly MDTB01 (sample SAMN05326650, study PRJNA326480) | marine metagenome | isolation source: seawater | place: Mediterranean Sea | collected 2009
CATGCTCAAAGTCACGGTGAAGGATGCAGAAGACAGTGATCGGATGTTTGAGATTCTCATGGGAGAAGACGTACCCGATCGACGTGCATTTATCGAACGCCACGCAAAGGAGGTGACGAACCTTGACATCTGAAGAAGAGAACCCTGAGACTGATGAAATTGTTGAGACAGGGACGGTATTGAATCGCTCACTCAACGATGAAATGAAAACATCCTACATCAATTACGCTATGTCTGTAATTATCGGACGTGCATTGCCCGATGCTCGCGATGGCCTCAAACCGGTCCATCGACGCGTGCTGTATGGCATGCATGAAGGCGGACACACAGCCGATAAAAAATTCAGTAAATCTGCACGTTCGGTTGGGGAAGTCATGGGTAAGTACCATCCGCATGGTGATCAGTCAATTTACGATACCATGGTTCGAATGGCTCAAGAATTCTCCCTTCGTTACCCATTGGTGGACGGGCAGGGAAATTTTGGGTCAATCGACGGTGACCCTCCAGCCGCTATGCGATATACTGAGAGTCGTCTGGACCGAATCTCCAAACACATGCTGGAAGACATTGAGAAAAAGACGGTTGATTTCCAACCGAACTTTGATGATTCTGAAATGGAGCCAACCGTTCTTCCTGCACGACTTCCTAACCTGCTTCTCAATGGGTCAGACGGTATCGCTGTGGGAATGGCAACTCGCATCCCTCCTCAGAACCTGACTGAAGTCGCCGGAGCCATTGAACTCCATGTTCAACGTATTTTGGAAGAGGGTGATGAGAACAACGGAAAGCCACAAGTCACCATCGATGAGTACATGCAGCACATCAAGGGGCCTGATTTCCCAACAGGGGCAACAATTCATGGAATTGATGGAATCATCGACATGTATACCACTGGGAAAGGACGTTTCCACGTGCGCTCACGCTGTGACGTGATTGATGATTCGACAGGAAAGCGCATTATCGTTCATGAAATCCCATACCAAGTAAAGAAATCAGACATGCTTGTTCACATTGCCGACCTTGTTACCAAAGGTTCTGTTATCGGTATACGAGACATTCGTGATGAATCTTCAAAGGAAGGGATTCGTGTTGTTATCGAAGTCAAAAACAACGCAGACCCTCATGCGGTCCTGAACCAGTTGTTCAAATCGAGTCGTTTACAGGAATCGTATTCGGCCAATATGATGGGCATCCTCGATGGACGACCTGTCTTGTTGACCCTTCCAACAATGCTTCACACATACGTTGAGCACAGAGAATCTGTCATTGAGCGCCGTGCTAAGTTTGAATTGGAAAAAGCCGAAGCGCGTGCTCATATTCTCCAAGGTTTGGTCAAGGCACAGGACCGCATTGATGACGTCATTGCAGTTGGAAAGGCAAGCTCCAGTCGTGAACAATTCGAATCTGTTCTGCAAGGGAATGAAACGATGCCTGGTATTGCAGCCTTTGACTTCACTGAACCACAAGCCAAGGCCATTGCCGAACGACGGTTGTACCAATTAAGCAGACTCGATGTCGAGAAAGTGCAAAACGACTACGATGAATTGATGATTAAGATTGCAGATTTGCAAGACATCATCGGTTCTCGCACGCGTCGATTAAACATCCTGATGGAAGAACTCAATCAAATGGTTGAGCGTCATGGTGATGAACGACGCTCTGAGATCAACATGATGCCACTTTCAATGGATCGAGAAGACTTGATTGAGGAACGAGCAATCGCTATCACGCTCACCGATGACAATTACATCCGTCATGTTCCAGTTGAAACCTTCCGTATTCAAAACCGAGGTGGAAAAGGACTGAAGGGTGTTGCGACGAAAGACGAAGATTCTCCACAGTCAATCATCACCTGCTTCAGCAAAGATCGGTTGCTGATTTTCACCGATTTAGGACGTGTCTACGGGCTCAAAGCTTGGGAAATACCGCAAGGTAGTCGACACAGTCGAGGAACACACATCAGAAATCTGCTCGAAAACCTGCAAGATGATGAGAACATTGTCAGTATTCTTCCGATATCGAAGGAATTGGTCGATGACGTGACGGAGAGGTGCCTCAAAGTCAAACTTGAGGAAGGCGAAAAGCGGCCTCCTTCGGGATATTTCCTGCTCTTTGCAACGAAATTAGGACTGATTAAGAAAACGGATTTACACGAATATGTTCGAATCAACCGAAATGGAAAATACGCTCTTCGGTTTAAGCTTGAGAACGATTCATTGGTCAATGTCCAGCAAAGTGTGGATAGCGATGATGTGGTCATGATCTCAACAACCGGTTATGCCAGCCGCTTCAAATGCGATGCGATTCGGACCTCCGGTCGCGTATCTGGTGGCGTTTATGGCATCAAGGTTGCAGAACGCAAGGGTTCCGGTGGAGGTTTTGTCGCAGGGATGCTTGCGATGAGTGATTATGACTCACAAATCCTGACGATATCCAAGTATGGCATGGCGAAGCGAAGTCGGTTGGGTACTGCGGAACGGATTCCAGACCTCGATAAGGACGGCAATGAACGGTTCGATGACGATGGTAACCGAAAGATGATGACCGATGGATACCGCTCGACCAACCCTGGGGCGAAAGGTGTTCGTACAATGAAGTTGGATGAAGAAGTTGCTGACGAACTTGTTAGTGTTCGCAGGATCCCTGATATGAGCGACAATTTGTTTGTATTAACCAAAAAAGGCATGATGATACGATTAGCGGTTGACCAGACAAAAGAAACCTCAGGGAAGTCAACCAAAGGTACCCGAATTATGGAATTACGGTCAAAGAACAAGCAATCACATGATGATGAAATTATTTTCACGGCACGCTTGCCTGCAGAGCTCATCGAGGAAGACGAGTTCGATGCGATGGATACGGATGGCGACGGCGTTGTTTCACGCGAGGAATTTGAAACTGCACAGGCTGCAAAATCCGATTCAAACTCCGAAGAAGAATGAAACGTTCCAATCGACGAGTTCAAACATGATTCATGTCTGGTAGGTATGTGCGGGGGATTTCCTCGTGGGTGAATTGTTATGGATGAGCGTTCATTGATTTACGATTGGAATACCATTGAGTACGAGTTTAATCGAAACTCAAACAATCATCCACACGGTGTTTGGTTTGATGATGAAACCTTGCGCGATGGTCTTCAGAGCCCTTCAGCTCGAAACCCAACCATTGATCAAAAAATTGAATTGATCGATTACATGGAAAAACTTGGAATTCAGAAGGTCGATCTAGGACTTCCGGGTGCTGGACCCCTCCATGTTGACCACATCGATGCAATGCTCTCGCACATAACCGAAAACGACTACAACATCCGACCCGGTGCCGCAGTCCGGACACTGATGCAAGACATTGAACCACTCGTTGAACTCCAACAAAAGCATGGAATCCAAATTCAAGCCTCTGCATTCCTCGGAACCAGCCCAATTCGTCAATACGCAGAAGGGTGGACCATGGAAAAGCTTCTCTCAACAATGGAAAAAGCGGTTTCTTTTGCGGTAGAAAACGATGTTCCAGTCATGTTTGTCACAGAAGATACGACTCGCTCAAACCCAGAAGACATCAAGAACATCTATCAGCGAGCTATGGAACTTGGTGTGCGACGTATTTGTGTTTGTGACACTTGCGGGCACGTAACTCCGAACGGCGTCAAGAAATTACTTGCCTTCATCGATGAAGAAGTCATCAAGGACGGAGGTTACAATCGTCGTGACATTGAAGTGAACTGGCATGGCCACCAAGACCGCGGATTGGGGGTTGCAAACAACATTGCAGCGGTTGAAGTTGGGGCTGACGTGGTCCACGGAACTGCCTTGGGCCTCGGAGAGCGTGCAGGCAATGCGCCACTCGATCAGACCCTCGTGAATCTCAAACTCATGGGTGCAATCGACAATGATCTTTCGGTACTTGGTGAATACATGCAAAAAGCCCACGAGTACACTGAAGTTCCACTTCCAAGAAATTACCCTGTATTCGGACAAGATGCTTTTGAAACCGGTACCGGAGTGCATGCTTCTGCAGTTATCAAGGCCATGAAGAAAGGTAATCACTGGCTCGCGGACCGTGTTTATTCGGGTGTTCCTGCCGGAGAATTTGGACTCGAACAAGTTATTCGAATCGGTCACATGGCCGGTCGCTCAAACATCATCTGGTGGCTTCAGCAGCGAAATTATGAGGTTACAGATGACCTTGTTGCGCATCTTTTCGATGTAGCAAAATCACAACGAAGATTGATGGAAGATTCCGAGGTTGTTGAAGCAATTGAAGCGTTCAACGGCCAATGAATCACTCATTCTTCCTCAACATCGTTCGCCATCATCATGGCTATCGGTTGAGTTTTCTTGTTTTCATCGAGGATTAATCTCACGATGATGATCATTGGAGCACCGATGATTGCACCGGCGATTCCCCATACTTGAGAAAAAAGCATCACTGTCAATAACAGAACGAACGGAGAAATGCCTATTTTTGATCCGGATAGATTTGGTTCTATCAATGAACCAAACACCTGCTGATTTCCGATAAGCAGAGCAACCATGAGCAAAGCAAATTCCAAATCAAGCCAGATAAATCCGATGATGACGGGTGGGATTGTTGCAAAGAGAGCACCTAAAATTGGAATGAAATCCAACAAAAAGCACAGAATACCAAACAAAAACCATCCAGGAATACCGAAACCGTAGAGAATAATGGCCATGACAAAAGCTTGTCCTGCACTACATGTTACCTTTGAGACAACATAAGCCTTGATCGATTCCGTTGATTCACTAACGATCCTCTTCGCTCTCGGATACGAGTTTGGAAATGCTGCCCCGAATCTTTTTGCAATTGTGTGCTCTTCTAATACGATGAACAGCAGGAAAATCAAAACAGTAATCATTGTGCCAAAGAATCCACCAAGTGTGCCTAAGATTCCTAGTACAAACGCTTCGATGTTGCTCGGTGATGCAACACTGGCAAGAAGCTCAGTATCTGAAAAAATGACCTCGAGTCCATAAAGATTCGAGTCTGCTAAATTCGCTCTTTTTTCTTCAAATTTATCTGTTATATACGGGACCTCTTCAATGAACTTTGAGAGATTGTCGTACAAAAACAGCGATGTGAAGTAGACAGTGACCATGAAAGTCAAAAGAACTGTGGCATAAGATACAAACCGATTTCCCACCTTGTTGTAAATGAATTGTTCAGGTGGTTTAATCATGAAATAGAGCAAGATTGCAACAGCCAGTGGCATCAAAATGGATTTCAGGTGAATTAAGGATAAGTATACCACTAAACCCACGATGGCAACACTTGCTGCGGTGGTTCTTTTCGAATCAATTCCGACCTTGGAAAGCTCTTCCATGCTCCAATCCATGCTTTTGTTCATCTAAGGTTTGCCCCGATTCAATTATCAATATCCTTGTTTAATGATACGGGCTGGTTTGCAAAGCCTACCACCCTGGCCTGCCGGTTCAACGGTAGCATTGCAAAAGACCAATGGAACTTGTTGCACGGCGAATTATAGGAGCCAAAATCAAGTCAATCGGGGATTGGTTTATCTTAAGAATACATCTAGACACGAACAGCAAGTGTTTGGAAAGGGTTGTAGAACAACCCAAATGGTAACAATAAGCGAGGATGGCAAATTATGAGTTATTTCATCCGCTTGTTAGCAAATCTTAACGAGAATACAATGGTAAATTTGGCCTTTCCACACTTACTTGCATTCCTTGGGTTGTTGACTTTCGGGATGATGATGTATCTCTCAGTCCTCATCTTCAGAGCAGATCCAAAAAACCCCAAAAATCGGTTTTTATCTTTCATCCTTGCATTCGAGGGTTTTGGAGCAGGAGCTCTGAACTTTTTTGGGATTTTCCCATTCCCGGTCGAATACTTGGATTTCTTGTACTCTGTTCGATACGTTAGTGGGTCGACTGGAATGATCCGATTAATCTTCTACGTCTGCATTATTTTCATTTATTCGAACAACAATGCTTTCGGGTCGGTTCGCAGGCTTTTTGCCTCAAGATCACTTTGGTTATCACCAGTTATCGGATTCATCATTTTCGTTTCGACAGTTTTCGTTCTCGGAGGGGAGGTGTCAGCACTCGGAGACATGTATGCCTTGGAGTGCAATGACACTGGAGAGGGAAAAAACGTGTCCTATGGCGATAGCGATTTTATGTTCAATACAACATGCCCTGCATCGCTGGAACCTGTGTACCCATTGACAATTACAAAAATTGGGATTGGAACGATTCAACCAATCCTCGTCCCGGTAACTGCTCTCGCCCTTTTGTTTTCGACAATATATCTCTATCGAATTGATGTCGATGATCTGGATGAGACTTCCGCATTCGATGCGAAGGAGCTCCGAGCAATTCGATTTGGATTCCTGACAAAACTGATTTTTTCCGTCGGAGCTACCGTCTTAATTATTTTAGCAAACAGTTTGGTTAACAGCGGAGAATTGCAGGGCAGCGACATTATTCAGGACGATTTGTTCTTCAGTGTATTCCAATCAACGACGCTGTTCATGAACATATTCGGTTCATTCATGATGGGTGTGTTCTTCGCATACGCTATCCTCAAGCAGGACGTATTGGGCATTGATGAGCAATTACGCAGAACATTTACTGGAACGATTTTCGCTAGCCTAGGGGCCTTCTTGTTCATCGCAGGTACGGAAGTAATGGAGAGTGCGACAGGAGTTGGCTGGGTTGGTGCAGTTGGTATGGGTACCATTCTGGTTGCAACAAGAAAACCCATCCTGTCTTCGATATCCGCAATTTCAAATCGTTTGCTACCCGAGGTTCATACCAAAGACGAGACTGCGTATCTTGAATTGTATAAATTGGCGATAGAGGATGGGAAAATCACACAAAAAGAACGAACAATGCTCATGATGCAAGCGAAGGTCTACGGGCTTCCAGACAAGCGTATAGAGCATCTTGAGACTTGGTACAAAGACAACATTGCATCGGACGATGTCGATCATGAACATCGTTCATTGTTCGAAAATAAAGATAATCAAAGCAATGAAGGTTAATATCCTACCCTAGTTGGATATTGGTTTAGATCCTTTCTTACTGAGTGGGAAAGTTAATCCGAACATTCAGTGTTCAGGCTTCTTCTTCGGAGTCGCCTTCACTGTTCACTTCTTCCAGGGTGGCTTCGAGCCAACCACTGTCGACACTGCCTCCATCCCATTCACCGCGAACCTCGACCTCAATTTCTTCCTCTTCTCTCCATACTGGTTCATCGAGCGATCCGTGAGTGATGAATCGTCCAAAACCATCGACCTGCTCTTCGAGGAGGGACATGTGTTTCGATATCGGCAGGAAATGGCCAACAGGCATACCTGCAGCAACGAACGGGTTGGTCGCAATGCAAATCATCAACCCGTCCTCGGGAGCTAAGATATCGACAGAAAGGCCTGGTGTGGCTGGATCTGAAATGCGAGCAACAACATCACCTTCTTTCATGATTGAACCACTATCAACGAACAAGTCTAGCAATCCACCCTCGCCTGCTCGCAACCATTTTGAGCCACTAGCAAGCATTCGAAATCGTGGCCGGTGTGGTCTTCCTGGGACCATTTTTAATTTCTTTAGGACGTTCATGACTCCATGAACAGCAACTTTGACAGATGCTTGGTCTAACCAATTTGCACCACCTCCCTCGTAGGTAATTGCAGGAATGTCTTCCAAATTTGCGTGATTACGAAGCGAGCCCTTTGGGGGTTTTGAGTCGAGGAGTATTTCGATACCGAATGCCTTTGCAAGGATATTTGAGCCTGCATGAGCGAGGTCTACACGAAGTTGCGGCATGTTTGAACGACCTCTTCCTGCACTATGTAAGTCAATGATTGCATCTGAATCCTCCACCAGATATTTCCAAACTTGAGCAGCAACTCTCCGTGTGGATGAGCCTTTGGAATTGCCGGGGAAATTACGATTCAAGTCTCGTCCGTCGGGGAAGTATCGTGATTTCGATCGATATCCCGGCATGTTGACCACTGGAACAATACGAATTGTTCCTGCAAGTGTTTCAGGATCGAGAACCTTTTCAGGATCTGTAAATGCTGTACTGAGGAGATGGGTGCAGGCCGATGGACCTGTGAGCTCATCGCCATGCATACCTCCGAGTATGGTAATGGTTGGACCAGGGCGCCTCCCATGGATGACGGTTACAGATGTCGACCATGGATCGCCTATGCTTACCTCAAGTAGGGGTAAATCAATCGTGCGAATTGTACCTCGCTTCACCAATTTCCGATAAAATCTGTAGTCGCTCCATTCAGCGTTTCTATCCCATTCGGTTCGGTCCTCAATCTGGTGCTCAGCGAGCGCCTTTTCGATGGCTTTACGCCGTGTTCGAGAAAGCTCATGAGCGATTCGAACGGGCTTGCGCTTTGTTTTGCGAGCCATAATATTCCCTCCCGCTTATTCCAATCCCGCAACGAGATCGCTGAGGACGGCATCAATGTCCTCTGCTTTTGTGACACCTGATGCGAGCAAGACGCCATGTGCACCCAATTGAACAGCCGTACGAACATCGTTGCCATCTTTCACACCCGCTCCACATAGTACCCTTACGTTCGGGTTAATTCCACGAACAGCATCCACTGTTTCAGAAACAATTGCAGGGTCTGCTGTGGTGACTGATATATCTCCTCCAATGAGTTCGGGAGGCTCAACTGCGATGAAAGTGGGCCCGAGTCCCGCCAGTTGGTGAGCCTCATGGACATCCGCTGCACACGCACAGATGGGAAATTCATTCGGAAGTTGCTGCATTAGATTTTTCACGTGAGTGATATCGACTTTGTGCTCGGCATGGTTAATGATTGTCCCCTGTGCACCTTGTTCTATAGCATTGTCTGGTTGGAGCCAACCAGTAAACGATCCTTGGCCAACTGGATCGAGGTGCTGACTCCAAACTTCGAGAGTGGGTGCAGCTTGCTTCACTGCGAACAAGTCGAATGCAGAAACGACCGCAACCATTCGAACATTGTTGGTTGAAGCACGTTCCATTGCTCGTGCCAATTTAATCGCTTTCTGTCCCATCGCTGTCGAATAGGTCTTGAAGTTGACGACAATCAATGGCTGCATAACAATCCCAAGACCTGATTCTTCTTGATATCTTCCTTCCAATCACTCGGTAAGTGGCCACTGTGTATCGCAAAGGAGTGTATTGTCAGGAACGGTTGAACCATGGTCGATAACGACGTTATCGAGTGAACAATTTTTACCTATGACTGTGTTTCTCCCTACGAGGGTTTCTTTCAGGGTCGAATTCATACCAATTCGGACATTCTCCAATAGACTGCACTTTGACAGCGTTGCAGATTGAATCGAAGTACCGCTTGAAAGCATAGAGTGTTCAACCTTGCTCTCACCAACGATCTGAACGGATTCATCAGCATACCAATTCGAATCAATCCTCTGGCCTCGCCTCCATCGTTTGTTTGCAATGCTGGCCTGTACACCCAGCGACCAGCTTTTTGGAGTTCCAGCATCAATAAAGTATCCATCAAAGGAAAACCCATTCAGCTTCCTCTCACTTGCGAGCACCGGAAAAACCTCGCGTTCAAGTGAACTCTTACCTTCTGGAATGTAATCGAAGATTGCATCTTCAAAGAGGTACGATCCAGCGTTTATCAGATTGGAAAAGACTTCATCCGGTTTCGGCTTTTCTTTGAATTGAGTTACACGACTGTCCTCGTCAAGTCCAACGATACCAAACCGAGTAGGGTCTTCAACCTTCCAAAGTGCGAGTGTTCCAATTCCACCATTCTTTTGATGCAGATCCATTCCGGCTTTCATATCGAGAGAAGAAATGATGTCCCCGTTTAGGCAAACGAATTGACCAGATACAACATCTCTGCAATTTCCCAGAGCGCCACCAGTGCCCAAGGGTTCTGTTTCTTTTACAATTGTTACATCATATTCGACATTTTTTTGTCGAAAATATGCTTCGATATCGTCGATTTTGTAACCACCAGCGATGATGACCTCGTCGACCTTGTCGTTCGGTACAGCTTCAACGACATGTTCGACCAATGTTTTGTCAAGCATTGGCAAAATTGGTTTGGGTATCTCGTAGGTCCATGGGCGCAGCCGTGTGCCAAATCCACCAGCTAGGACCACGACCTGCATACGTCTTGGACTTCGTTTTCATTATTCAACTTGTAGTCTGCTTCGCTTCAATACCCAGAAAAGTCATCCGCACAGTTCAAAGACGTTCTTTTGCTCGCGTTGGACAGGGATACAATGAACATTCACGAATATCAAGGAAAAGCCCTGTTTAGATCTCACGGTGTCAAGGTTCTCGATGGGGTCCACTGCACGAGTGTTGAGAGCGCCGTAAGTGCTTATGACTCCCTCCAGTCAAAGGTGGTTGCTGTCAAGTCGCAAATTCATGCCGGTGGCCGAGGGAAAGGAAACCTGTACCTCCCTAACACAAGAGATCTCGTCATGGAAGGAGGTGTTAAAATTGCCTTTTCTCGAGAAGATGTTCACACTTATGCAACAAATATTCTCGGCAACCTTTTGGTTACCAAACAAACAGGCTATGAAGGAAAGATTGTCAATCACCTCTATGTAGAATCAGGCTGCGATATTGCCCACGAATATTACCTTGCGCTTCTCGTCGATCGCGATCAAAAATCCGTTCTCATTATGGCCTCAACGGAAGGGGGAATGGACATCGAAGAGGTTGCAGAGGAAACCCCTGAACTTCTTCATAAAATCAACGTCGATCCAAATGTTGGGTTAATGGGATACCAGATTCGGGATCTCGGCCTTGCCTTGGGTCTATCTGGGGCTTCACACAAATCCTTCAGAAAAATGCTTCAGTCGCTGTACAAATTGTTCGTTCAGGAAGATTGTGCTATGGTTGAAATTAACCCGTTGGTTCGAACCGGAGGGGATGAAATGGTCGCACTTGATGCAAAGGTTAGCTTTGATGAAAATGCCGAATTCCGTCACAAGAACTGGGACGATCTTCGAGACCTCTCTGAAGAAGAGGACGTAGAAATCCGAGCGAAGGAGACCGGCCTTTCCTATGTCAAACTCGATGGAAACATTGGATGTTTGGTTAACGGAGCCGGTCTAGCCATGGCGACGATGGACGTCATCAAGTTGTATGGAGGAGAACCAGCAAACTTCCTCGATGTTGGTGGTGGGGCGAATGAAGAGCAGGTCAAAACTGCATTTTCGATTATCTTAGAAGACCCAAACGTGAAAGGGATTCTCGTCAACATCTTTGGTGGGATTATGCGATGCGACATTATTGCACGTGGGGTTATTGCCGCCACAGAAGCACTAGATCTCAACGTTCCACTCGTGGTTCGATTGGCTGGAACCAATGTGGATGAAGGAAAGGCGATTCTCGCATCCTCAACACTCAACATTCATCCTGCTGATGACTTGGCAGAGGGTGCTCAAAAGATTGTTGAATTGATTGGAGGTGATGTTTGATGGGGATATGGATTGAAGAAAATGCAAAGCTCTTGGTGCAGGGAATTACTGGAAAGCAAGGGATGTTCCATGCAGATAAAATGGTCGAATATGGAACCAACATTGTTGGCGGATGCACGCCGGGTAAAGGAGGTCAAACGGTTGAACTGCAAGGAAAAAACTTCCCTGTTTGGAATTCCATGTTTGAAGCAATTAAAGCGACCGATGCGGATGCAACCGTCATCTATGTTCCTCCGCCATTTGCTGGTGAAGCCATCATGGAAGCAGCTGATGCATTTGATCAAATCAAAGGCGAGGGTGTAGTCGTATGCATTACTGAAGGAATACCAACACTTGACATGGTCAAGGCAGTTGCTTTCGTCGAGAATCGTCCGGGAGTTCGACTGATTGGACCTAACTGCCCAGGCATTATCACGCCTGGGGAAAATGGTGGGGCGAAAATTGGAATTATGCCAGGACATATTCACGCCAAAGGACGAATTGGAATTGTTTCAAAATCGGGCACACTCACGTATGAGGCCGTTGCCCAAACAATGAGCATCGGAGAAGGACAATCAACTTGTGTCGGAATCGGAGGTGATCCCGTCAACGGAACCGGTTTCATCGACTGCCTCGCAGCCTTTGAATCAGATTCTCAAACAGAAGCCATCGTGATGATTGGTGAAATCGGTGGAAATGCTGAGCAAGAGGCTGCAGCATGGGCCAAAGAGAATGTGACCAAACCGATTGTAGGATTCGTTGCTGGAGCCACGGCACCCCCAGGAAAGCGAATGGGGCATGCAGGAGCAATTATTTCCGGTGGCAAAGGAACTGCTGAGGAGAAGTTCGAAGCCTTTGAGGCAGCGGGAATTGCTTGTGCTAAAGATCCATCAGAGCTGGGTGCTGTCCTTCTTGACTCGTTGATTAAGGCCGGATTGCGCAGGTAGTGACTTTATCACTCGATACTCATTCAGCGAGCCGAGGTAGTTGCATTGGAAGACGACAAGAAAGGGTACCGAGGACCCTTCAGGGGCCCTTACATCATCGCATTTACAACTTTTTCTCTTAGTGCTGGTTTCCAATCTACCGTGGGAATTGCAATCGGCTTGTTCATTCTTATGTTCACTGGACTAGCGCACCTGATCGTGAAGATAGTTGGACAACAAGACGATATGCATGAAGTTGAACAATCATCACCTGAGATAGTAATCGAACCTTCCTTTCCCGCACAACTACAAGAAACGCAATCCAGCGATAATTTCTGGTCAGGAATATCCGAGCCCGAATCCTTTGATGAGAATCTGATAAACTAATCACTTCGGTGGGCCTCTTTTAGGACCAGGAGGTCCTCCCTTTTTTGGTCCAGATGGTCCGCCTTTCGGTGGTCCTCCTTTCTTCGTCCCCGGTGGTCCTCCTTTTGGCGGTCCACCCTTCGATGGTCCAGGTGGTCCTCCTTTCTTCGGTCCGGGTGGTCCTCCTTTCTTCGGTCCGGGTGGTCCTCCCTTCGAAGGTCCTGGTGGCCCGCCTTTCTTTGGTCCAGGTGGTCCACCGCCCCTCGATGGCCCACGAGGTCCACCTTTTGGTGGTCCTCCCTTCGATGGTCCAGGCGGTCCGGATTTTGAAGGTCCAGGCGGTCCTCTTCCCCGAGGCCCTGGGGGGCCAGAACGTGATGGGCCTGGCGGCCCCTTCCGAGTTTGTTCAACAACTTCTTCTTCCTCTTCTTCGAAGATTGCACCGCAATGTGGGCATTTTGTATCCGATGCTTTTACCAGACCATCACAGACTTCGCAAGCAAACATCTCTTCGTCATCCACTTTGTCTTCTTCTCCGATCGTCGTTAGTTGCCCGTCTTTCATGCATGAGAGAACAATTTCAACGGCCATGTCGAAGCCTTTGAGCGCCACTTCGGTCTGTATCGCATGCTCAAACGCTGAACTGAGGTCGTCTGGCGTGTCGAGGACTCGTCCGTCATCAACATAGGTGAGATTAACGACAAGTGCACCATCGACAATCTTTGCTTCAGGAGTTTCGACAGCCACGCCACGCTTTCGTGCGACACGACGTGAAGCAACTTCACACATGCGACGGAGCAGAGCATCGTTTGGACCATCCTGAGCCGGTTGTCCCATTGCTCCAGCGATAACTTCAGCCGCAGGGGTAATGCCCTGAGCGTCTTTCAAATGCGATGGTAAATCAGCTCCAAGATTAGCGAGAACATTCGACGCACTCGATTGGTTCATGTTCAACCATTGACTTCTGCGTTCAGTTTTGACCGCCCTCTCGGCTTCTGCTAACCGATTAACCATCGCATCGGTTGGTGATGCAGTGGGATTGCTCGTGACGGTTGTTCCCCCGAGTTGTTTACCTATTTGTGGATCAGCATTGTTGCTAGGGGCAGCACCGCTCGCAAGGGTTGGCCCGCGCGGTTGCTGAGGGATATCAGTTTGTTGAGTGTTAACCGGAACATTTTGCTGCATTGGCTGTCCTTGCGGGACAAATTGTTGCTGCTGGGGGAATTGATTGCTCATTTGATTTGGAAACTGGCCAGGTTGTTGTTGTGGAAGTTGGCCCCCTGGTGGGAGATTGTTCTGCTGTTGAATTCCTGATGCTATGTTTTGGAGGATGTCAGCTGGGATTCCTTGCGGCATCCCTTCTTGCTGTATTTCCCGCTGCTGCCGAACGGCTTCCCCTGAGACAACGCCAAATCCTCTACCGCCGGTGACTTCACCACCACCCAGACTTGTTGTTCCCATTGCCGAGAAACTACCTGCTCTGGAGAATTCCTGACGGGCTCCACACTCTGAGCAGAAGATGGAATCGTCAGGGATTACTGCTCCACAGGAACTACACTCCATCTCCTCACCCTTACATACCTAAACATTCCTGATTCTAAAGTCTTCTACTCAATGTCTTGCAAATGACCCAACAAGGAGAGAGAATCTTCATGCGGGAGTGGTAAGTGGTCCGAGCGGGGGAGACTATGTCGGTTCTTATAGACTCAGAAATCGACAAACTATTGGAAACCACTTCCCGGTCGTTTTATCCGACTCTGAAGTATCTTCCTAAGAAGATTCGTGGGCAAATCGGATTGCTTTACTTACTGGCGAGGGTCGCTGACACAATAGCGGATTCAAAAGCAGGAGAAACAAGCCTGCTCATTGAAACGTTAACCCAGTACAACGAGGTTGCACAAGGACGCTCGAAGCAACTTCCTGACTTTGCTGAACTTGCCAACATACAAACGAATCCAGATGAGGCAGAACTCTTGAGAAATGTTCAGAAGGTTGTGGATGCACTTCCCATTTATGGTGATGGAGATCAGCAAAGGATGTTGGAATGCCTTGACGTTATTGTTGGAGGTCAAATTCTTGACCTACAAAGGTTCGGTATTGCAAAAGAAGGTGGAACCATTTCAGCATTGAAGACGGATACAGAATTGGATGATTATGCTTACAGAGTTGCAGGCTGCGTCGGCGTCTTTTGGACAAAAATGTCACTTGCACACATCATCCATTTGCCCAAAGAAAAGGAAGAACTGTTTTTTGAACACGGGATTCGGTTTGGTAAGGCTCTGCAGATGATCAACATTCTGAGAGACATACCAGAGGACTTACGCTTCGGACGTTGTTATATCCCAGAACCAAGTTTAGAGAAACACGACCTTCGACCAAACGACTTGCTCAATCCCAGCAACATCGACGCCTTTCGCCCGCTCTATGATACGTATTTGGATCTGACGAGTGAACATTTGGATGCGGCTGTGGAGTACATCCGCATGATCCCTGACCGTCAATTCCGTCTGAAAGCTGCTTCCATGCTTCCAGTCTTAATCGGTCAAAGAACGGTAACACTCCTTCGGGATGGAAACATCCTGGATTCGGATGAAAAGATCAAAGTCACCAGGGATGAGATGAAAGGTTACTTCAAGAAACTGCTTCGCGCATTGATTATCCCAGGGGGGGTACAAAGGCTCTTGGCAAAGAACAAGAATGTCAAATAGGCCCCTTTGTCAGTAAATATTTACTCAAAAATAAAACAACCCTTTTGTGCAAACTTTCGAGAGGAGGACTCTTAAACAACGAGTGCTAGGGACAAGCGTTTACGATGTTGGAGCGCCGCAAACCGTTGGACCTTCTTTTCCCTCTCAAAGGAGGGGCTGAAAGTTCGGTTGATGCGAAATCTTCCCCAACAGCCCTCGATCGTCTCCGAGCGGGTGTCATGCTCGCACGTGACGCCGTCAAAGCAGTAAGCGTTACAGCCATGGAAGCGCTTCGCGAAGGTGCAATGATGATTGGTCTCTTCAATGATGAAAACGAGTTGGTTGACCCCTTTGTTGATCTTGACGCTCCAATATGGTCGGACAAGCCACCAATCGAACTCTATCGATTAGCTTACAGGTATTGCGAGGAGTTGACAAAAAGGGAAGCTGGAAACTTCTATCATTCGTTCAAGTATCTTCCAGAGGAACAACGCCTTGCAATGTGTGCAGTCTACGCGTTTTGCCGCAGAGCAGATGACATCGCCGATGGCGATTGGGCCGATAGGTTTCCTGGTTCAACAACCGAACTTGGTCAAGAAGCAGCAGAGTATCGCCTCCAGCTTGAATCTCTACAGAAGCGGACCACAATTTTGGAAGACGAGGTCTATCTCAACAAAATCAGTCAATTGTTCTTTTTTAGAAAGAAACTCTCGACCTGTTACAACGATGTTTACAGCACAGATCCAGTCTTCTTGGCGTTGAAAGACACCATTGAGCGATATACCATTCCCCGAAGCGTGTTTGATGACCTCATTTCAGGAATGGAAGACGATCTCTACAGCAATCGATACCGTACGTTCGAGGAGCTCTATGTTTACTGTTACAGGGTTGCCTCCGTCGTCGGACTGATGTGCATTGAAATCTATGGTTATGATGACCCAAGGGCAAGGAAATTTGCTGAGTCTTGGGGTATATTCATGCAACTCACAAATGTTTTGCGGGATGTCGGCGAAGACATCGAACGAGATCGTGTGTACCTCCCGCTGGACGAACTCGAACGAAACGGGATTACTGAAAACGACCTTGGAGGTGGAAAAGTTGTTCTCAAAACATCTTGGGAACCATACTGTCACCACTATGCAAAGCGGGCTCGCACATATCTCGAAGAAGCTCGTCAACTTCTCCCTCTCCTCCCACGTCGAACCCGTTATTCTCCGGCAGCCATGATTGCTTTCTACGACAAGATTCTGAAAGAGATTGAAAAGCAACAAGGTGATGTGTTCACACGTCGTGTTAAGCTCAACAAATTACAGAAGTTGAGCTTGGCTGCTGCTGTTTACCTTCGCCACCGATTCCTGCCAAGGTTCCTGGACCCTCTCTGGAGCGGCCTAGCACGTATTGGTTTGCTTCCGAACGTCTGATTTATTCAAGCCGTTCGAGTGAATGCTTGAATTCCTGTAATGTAACGTCCTAGGATGAGATTGTGAATGTCGTGCGTTCCTTCGTACGTTTTCACAGATTCAAGATTCGCCATGTGACGCATGATTGGGTACTCGTCAAGAATCCCGTTTGCCCCATGGATGTCTCGAGAAACTCGCGCGATTTCCAATGCGATGTCGACATTGTTCATCTTGGCCAGTGAAATTTGTTCATTAAACCACGTGCCGTC
>MDTB01158980.1_pt1 | contig 17083 bp, 22 predicted proteins | sample 811161 | NCBI WGS metagenome assembly MDTB01 (sample SAMN05326650, study PRJNA326480) | marine metagenome | isolation source: seawater | place: Mediterranean Sea | collected 2009
ATCTTAGGTTGCTAAATTTTTTATTATATTTACTAACTCTACCTTTATCCAAAATCTTTTGAGTTCCACCGGTCCAAGCAAAATGCGATTTTGGATCTATATCCAATTTTAAAACATCGTTCTCTTTACCCCAAGTCGATCTAGTCTCGAACTCTGAACCATCAGTCATTACAACTTTTATTTTGTGATAATCTGGGTGAATTTTTTTTTTCATTGAACGGTGTTTTATATGAATAATAGTTTTTACTCAATATCTTTTTTATTTATCAAGTCTTTTAATTCATCATGAATATTGGAATTAGTGGCTAAAATATTCTTTTTTAAAGGTATGTTTGTATCTTCCTCAAAAAAATCAATAAACCCACCAGCTTCTTTTATTAAAATTACACCTGCAGCTATATCCCAATAATTTAGTTCTCTTTGCCAATAGCCATCAAATCTACCACAGGCAACATAAGCCATGTCTAAAGCTGCACTCCCAAATTTTCTTACATTTGAAACATTTTTCGAAATATTGATATACTCAGAAAAAATTTTATCTTTTATTTTGCTCGCACCTTTTGGACCACCTGTAACAAGTAATGCGTCTCTAATTTTTTTTTATTGGATACTCTTATTCTTGAATTATTTAGGTATGCACCGCTACCTTTTTCTGCACAAAACATTTCATTCATTATTGGGTTAAATATGACACCAGATTTTATTTCACCATTTTCCTCGTAACCTATTGAAATAGCAAATTGTGGTATACCATTCAAAAAATTCAAGGTTCCATCTATTGGATCAATTATCCATCTATTTTTTTTATTAGACTTATTAATTATTCCTGTTTCTTCCGTTACAATTCCATAATCAGGATGTGCTTTTTGCAGTTCATCAATTAAAATTTTTTCAGTTCTTTTGTCAGCAGATGAAACAAAATCTCCGGGCCCCTTTGTTGAAACTTGAAGATTCTCTATTTCTCCAAAATCTCTAATCAAAGATCTTGAGGCTTTCATGCAAGCTCTAGTTATTAAATTAATTTGAGGAGAGTTTAATCTCATTAGTTTACTCTTTTAATATATTCTAATGTTCGAGTATCTATAACAATTTTTTCTCCACTCTCTATAAATGGAGGAACGTTAATTTTAATTCCACAATCAAGTAATGCAGGTTTATAAGATGAAGACGCAGTTTGATTTTTAATTGCTGCGTCGGTTGTTTCGATTACACACTCTATATTATTTGGTAACTCTACTGAAATGGCTTTCTCTTCCATAAAAGAGATCGAAACTTCTAGATTCTCCTTAAGAAGCTTGTACTGTTCTCCGATTATGGATTTTGAAATTTCAACTTGTTCAAAAGTTGTGTTGTCCATAAAATGACAGTTCTCACCATCAATATATAAAAAATTAAATTTCTTTTCCTCTATTTCAGCTTTTTCAACAGCTTCACTTGATCTAAACCTTTCATTTAATTTTGTTCCTTTTAAAACACTTTTTAATTCTACCTGATTAAATGCGCCACCTTTCCCAGGTTTAACATGTTGAGTTTTAAGAACATTCCAATAATCATTTTTATGTTCGATTATCATTCCAGGTTTTATTTCATTAGCAGTAATTTTCATTTGAACATTCGAATAGCAATTTCAGGTTTTAATTTTGGGTTATCCCAAATATAACTTGATATTGCAATATATTTTGCTCCAGCATTTATTAATTTTTTATAGTTTGAATTATTAATTCCCCCAATTACAACAATTGGCTTTCTTATTTCTGTTTTTGCCCATTTTAAAATATTAATATTTGCCTTTTTAGCATTTGGTTTAAGCTTAGAATTAAAAAAAGACCCAAAAGCAATATAATCTGCTCCTTCATTAATTGCTTTTCTGGCAAAAAACTTTGAGTTATGGCAGGTAATTCCAAAAATTTTACTTCCAAGCTTTTTTCTAGCCACCCTAAAAGAACCATCAAGTTGACCTACATGACATCCATCAGCTTTTATTTTGCAAGATAAATTTACATAATCATTTATGATTAATTTTACTTTGTGCTTTGTTGTTATTTTTTTAATCTTTGCAGCAATACTTAAAAATTCTCTATTTTTTATATTTTTTAACCTTAATTGAAAAAATTTTACACTTTTAGCTGAAAGAACTTTATCTAAACTTTGATAAAATTTTTTATTTATACTATTTGGTGAAATTAAATATACAAATTTCTTCAATGGGGGGATTAAGTTGCAGACTCTTTTTCTAAATCTTCAGACCATTCTCCTTTAGATGACAGACCATTCATTTTAGCTCTATGATTAAAAGCTCGTTGAATGTTTGCCACGTTTTTTTGATTTTTTCCGAACTCCTTCAATGCACTAGCTTGTAAGCCTCTGCCATATGAAAAGGTTATTAAAAAATTACTATCATTAATTTTATTTATTTCATTAAGATTCTTACTTGACTCAATTTCAGATTGACCTCCCGACAAAAAAGCAATACCGGGAACATCGCTTGGAACATTTTTTTTTTAAACAATCTAATGTTTTATTTGCTATTTCTACAGAGGTAGATTTATCTTTACATTCAGAGCCAGGTATTACCATATTTGGTTTTAACACAGTTCCTTTTAAATCAACTTTATGAATTTCAAGCTCATTATAACACTCATTTAAAACATCAGTTGTAACTTGATAACACTTATCAATATTATGTGACCCGTCCATGAGAACCTCTGGCTCAACAATTGGAACCATCTTTGCTTCTTGAACTAATGCGGCGTATCTTGCTAGAGCGTGAGCGTTAGACTTGATAGATTGAGTGGTTGGAAAATTATTTGAAATTTTATAAACTGCTCTCCATTTTGTAAACCTTGCACCTAAATCATAATACTCTTTTAGCCTTTCACGCAAACCATCCAATCCCTCAGTAACTGTTTCATCACTAGATCCAGCTAAAGGTTTAGCGCCTTTATCAACTTTAATCCCAGGTATAGCTCCATGTTGTGAAATTAATTCTGGAATAGAAGGGCCAAGAGTAGTTTTTTGTCTTATAGTTTCGTCAAATAAAATTACACCTCCAATGTAATCCTTCATTGCACTTGAATCAAAAAGAGTTTGTCTAAAATTCAGTCTATTTTTTTCAATGTTTTCTACATTTATGCTTTTAAATCTTTTAGCTATAGTACCAGTGCTTTCATCTGCTGCTAGAATACCTTTACCTCTGGCACACATTTTGTTTGCAATATCATTTAGCTTCATATCGATTATTTATTTTAAAACACTAATACCAGGCAAGTCTTTTCCTTCTAAGTATTCCAAAAATGCTCCTCCTGCTGTTGATAAGTGTGAGAATGAAAGTTTATTTTTACTTTTATTAATTGCCGCCAAGGTATCTCCTCCTCCAAGAATAGAAATTAATGATTTTTCATTAGTTTTTTTAGAAATATTTTCAGCAATTGACAAAGTTCCCTTAAAATAGTTTTCATTTTCAAAATAACCAGCTGGTCCATTCCATAAAATTGTATTAGATAATTCAATTTTTTTTTTAATATTTTCAATTGTATTTTCTCCAATATCTAAGATAATTTCATTATCTTTTACTTCTCCAAGATTTTTATTTTTACCCATCCCTTCAAAATTAGTTCCTACCATGCAATCATTAGGTATTAATATTTCACAATTGTTCTCTTCAGCTTTTTCATAAATTTCTTTAATAATATCCTTTGTGCCTTCTTCTACTAAAGATTTTCCAACTTTAAAATTTTTATAAACAAAAAAGTTATTAGCCATTGCACCAACTATTATAAGATTATTAACTTTTGTAATAAGACTTCTCATAACACTTATTTTTGTTGAAATTTTAGACCCTCCTATTATACAAGTAACTGGTTCTTTCTTATTTTTTATAACAAGGTTTATCGCCGTAATCTCTTTCTTCAGCAATGGACCAGCAAAACTTTTTTTTACAAATTTTGTTATATTATGAATAGATGCCTGTTTTCTATGTGAGCATGAAAATGCGTCATTAATATAAATATCACCAAGTCTGCATAATTTTTTAGAAAAATTTTCATCATCTTCAGTCTCTTCCTTAAAGTATCTAATATTTTCAACCAGTATAACTTCACCTTGTTTTAAGTATGAAAATTTTTGTTCGGTTTCGTTGTCAAAAGTTCCTCTAAAAAAAAACACATTAGTTTTTAGAGCATCTTTGAGATATTTATAAATTGGCAATAAAGATAATTCAGGAATTTTAATCCCTTCTGGTCTACCTAGATGACTTATAATTATAATTTTTGCTTTTTTTTTTGATTAATTTATTTATAAATGGTAAGCATAAACTAATTCTAGTATCGTCTTTAATCTTCTTATCTTTTAAAGGAACATTTAAATCTAATCTAAGAATTATTTTTTTATTTTTAATTTCTAAATCTTCAGGAAAGAAATTTATTTCACCCATTAATTATTACTATTCTCTTAATTTTTTTTGGATGAAATTTGTAACTTCTTCTTCCGATAATTTGAAATGTTTATAAACTTCTTTATAAGGAGCACTTTCACCAAATTCATCTATACCTAAGTTAAGACCTTTATTTTTAATATATTTTTGCCATGACATGATACTTCCAGCTTCTATTGTAATAATTAATGAATTTTCTTCCAAAATATCTTTACGGTAATTTTCAGACTGTTTATCAAAAAGCTCCATACATGGCATCGAGACAACCTTTGAGTGAATACCGTTTTCTTTAAGATTATTCTGAACTTTTAAAGCAAGCTCTACTTCTGTTCCAGACGCAATTAATACAACATTGCTTTCATGTGAAGTCAAACTCACAGTATAAGCACCTTTTTCGCTTTTATTCTCTTTAGAATTTTTAGGATTGATGTAAGGAACCTTTTGTCTAGATAAAGCTATTACACTTGGAGTGTTTTCACTTTTTAAAGCTATTTCCCAACATTCAAAAGTTTCATTAATATCTGCAGGTCTAAAGACATTCAAGTTTGGTATAGCCCTCAATCCAGTTAACTGTTCAATAGGCTGATGAGTTGGACCATCTTCTCCTAGACCAATAGAGTCGTGAGAAAAAATATAAATTACTTTAAGACCCATTAAGGCGGACAGCCTAATTGAGGGTTTGCAGTAATCTGAAAATATTAAAAATGTTCCCCCGTAAGGTATTATACCTCCATAAAGTGCTAAACCATTCATGACTCCTGCCATACCGTGTTCTCTAACTCCATAATGAATATAATTTCCATTGAAATTTTTTGAGCTGATAATTTTAGAATTATTTGTTTTTGTATTATTAGAACCACTCAAATCTGCTGATCCTCCAATTAACTTAGGTAGAAAAGCTATAATTTTTTCAATAGCCGCCATCGAACATTGTCGTGTTGCTAAACTTGGCTTTGACTCAAAATGTTTTTCTTTTTCTTGTTGAATTAAATTTTCTAAACCAACTAAGTCTAAATCCCCAGTTATTTTATTTAGATCACCTTTAATTTTAGAATCTTTTTTATTTATTTTTTCTAACCATTCATTTTCTAAATGTTCACCTTTATTGCCTATTTCTCTCCATTCATTTAGGATTTCCTTCGGTATTTCAAATGGTTGGCTATCCCATTTAAGTTTTTTTCTTACTAAAGATATTTCTTCACTTCCTAAAGGAGATCCATGAGATGAAGCTTTACCAGATTTATTCGGTGACCCAAATCCTATAACAGTTTTACAAGATATAAGCGTAGGTTTATTTGATTTTGATGCCTTTGTAATTGTTTTAGAAATTTGTTTTTCATTATGACCATTAATTTCTAAAAAGTTCCAACCGTACGACTCAAATCTTTTTTTATGATTATCTGAGACACTTAATGAAGTAGAACCATCAATTGATATTTTATTGTTATCGAATAAAACTATTAGATTCTTTAGTTTTAGATGACCAGCTAGACTCATTGCTTCATGACTAATTCCTTCCATTAAGTCTCCATCACTAGCGATTACGTATGTTTTGTTATTAATTACTGTGGAACTAAATTTTTTTCTAAATATTTCTTCTGCTATTGCCATGCCAACTGCGTTAGCCAATCCTTGCCCTAAAGGTCCGGTAGTGGTTTCAATTCCAGTGCCTTTTTTATACTCTGGATGTCCTGCGCAAATAGAATTTAACTGCCTAAAGTTTTTTATATCTTCAATAGAAATACTTTTGTAGCCACAAAGATATAACAAAGAGTAAAGCAACATTGACCCATGTCCTGCAGATAAAATAAATCTATCTCTGTTAATCCAGTTGGGATTTTTTGGATTAAACCTCAGGTGGTATTTAAATAATACAGTCACAACATCAGACATTCCCATGGGCATTCCAGGATGTCCCGAATTAGCTTTTTGCACAGCATCAATTGATAAAAATCTAATAGCGTTAGATAAATGGTTAAATTTTACAGTCACTTCAAATTACGTATATAGACTTAAACTAACTATATCAATATTATGGTATTAATCATTATGAGCAGTTTTAAAAAGAAAGAACAAAATTTAAACCAACTTATTGATAAATTAAATTCAATTTCTTTAAGTTATTCACAGCCAAATTATGAGTTGGAAAAAATTCGAACTGAAAAAAATGAATTAGCTAATCAAAAAAAAGAGATTGAAAAAAAAAATGAAGAATTAATGAGGGAACATAGATATTTAAAAGAAAAAATAAAAAAACTACAATTAGAGGTAAACAAAAAATCAGAGTTAGAAGATAAGTTTAACCAAGATATTGAAGAATTAAGTCAAGAAACTGAAAATTTAGTTAGCGAGATAGATAAATGGCAAATGTAAGTGTAAAATTTAATAATAAAGATTATTTACTTTCATGTGATGATGGCCAAGAAGAGTCTCTTAAAAAGTTAACAAAGTTTTTAGACAAAAAATATACAGAATTAAAAGATAAACTTGGAAATATCGGAGAAAATAAGCTTTTATTAATTACTACTATACAATTAATTGATGAATATTTTGATTTAAAAGAAAAAGTAACAAATCAAAAAAAAAAACTAGATGAGATTTCAAATAAATTTAAAGAGATTAGATCTTTGGCAATTAAATATAAAGAAGGAAAAGATATTGAAATTAAAAATTTAAATAAAGAATTAGATAGTTTTAAAAAAACAATTGAAGAAAATAATTCTTTATATGAGTCTATGCTTGATAAAACCACTCAATCATTGGAAAAAATAATTTCAAATACAGAGTCGCTGTCCAAAATACAGTAGATGCAGCTCAAAATCCAATTAAGAAAAAAATATTTTAATTTAAGAAAAAAAAAAATATTATGATATTGATAAAAAATTTTTCTTACCTTTATTAAAATTAATTCGATTTCGATTTAAAAAAAAATTCATCAAGATATCTTTATATTACCCTTCAAATTTCGAATTGAATGTTCTTGAACTTTTAGAATTTAATAATATCTCAGCACAAGATATTTTACTTCCTATAATTGATAGAAAGAATCAAATGAATTTTTTCTCCTGGAAAAAAAATGAGGCACTGTTTGTAAATGAATTTGGGATTTTGGAACCATCAAAAACTAAGGCAAAAGTTCCTGATGTTATAATAGTACCAATACTGGCATTTGATAAAAATAAATACAGATTAGGTTATGGTAAAGGATTTTATGATCGATATCTCAATAAATACTTAAAACAATTTAAAAATATTTTGACTGTTGGTGTTGCTTTTTCATTTCAAAAACATCATAAACTCCCGATAAATCATAATGATGTAAAGTTAGATTTTATTATTACAGAAAAAGGAATTTATTAGTGAACTTATTAATTTTAGGAGATATTATGGGATTTTCTGGTAGAAAAGCCTTATCTAATGAATTACCTAAGCTTATAAAAAAAAATAGAATTGATTTTGTAATTGTGAATGGTGAGAATGCTTCTGATGATGGAAGGGGTATTACTAAAGAAATAACAGAAGAATTTTTTAAAATTGGAGTTGATGTAATTACCTCTGGAAATCATATTTGGGATAAAAAAGAAACAACGGATTTCATAGAAAAAGAAACCAGACTTTTGAGACCTGCAAATCTTGCTAATGGTTCTCCTGGTAGAGGGTATGAAATATATTACTCAAAAAATAAAAAATTCAAAGTTGGAGTGGTAAATCTTATGGGGAACGTTTTTATGAGAAAAACAGAAGATGTATTTAAAACAGCTAAAGAAATTTGTAGTAAATTTAAATTGAAAAAAGATGTAGATTTTTTAGTTGTGGATTTCCATGGAGAGATCACTAGTGAAAAAATGGCAGCAGGGCATTTTTTTGATGGTCAAGCAACTTGTGTTGTGGGCACTCATACTCATGTGCCAACGGCTGACACTCGTATTTTAAATAAAGGAACAGCCTATCAAACAGATATAGGTATGTGCGGAGACTATAATTCTGTAATTGGAATGAACACAGAAAACTCAATAAAAAGATTTTTAAAGGAAAAAGATGCAATAAGTCATTTTCCTGCTGAGGGTGAGGGCACTTTATCTGGAGTTATTGTTGAAACTAATTTCGAAACTGGCTTAGCAAAAAAAATCACCAGATTAATTTATGGAGGTAGTTTAGCTAGTTAGTTATGGCAGGGCACTCTCACTGGGCAGGCATAAAACATAAAAAAGGTAGAGCTGATAAAGAGCGATCTAAAATTTTTTCCAAGTTATCAAGAGAGATAACTGTTGCAGCAAAGTTAGGAGATAAAGATCCCGACATGAATCCAAGATTAAGAACAGCTATACAAGCTGCGAAACAAGCTAATATGCCTAAAGATAATATTACTAGAGCAGTTAGTAAATCGGAATTGAGTGGAGATAAAATTTATGAAAGTTTAAGATATGAGGGTTTTGGACCGTTTAATATTGCTTTTATAATAGAAACATTAACCGATAACAAAAATAGGTCTGCATCAAGTATAAGAACTGTCCTACAAAAAAAAGGTGGGAGATTAGGTGAGACTGGTTCAACTACGCATATGTTTTCTAGTTGTGGAATTATACATATTAATAAAGATAAAATTAAAGAAGAGGAAATCTTTGAAATGGCGATTAATGCGGGAGCAAAAGACTGTATCAATCTAAAAGACATTTTTGAAATTATTACTGAAAAAGAGGATTTTTATAAGATCAAAACACAACTTGAAAAAAAGATTAAAACATTTAATCACTCTTCAATAGAATGGAGAGCTTTAAATTATATAGATTTGGATGAAAATGGGAATAAACAGATAATAGATATTTTAACTGCATTAGAAGAGTTGGATGACGTCCAAAATATTTTTACAAATGCAAAACTTGAAAACTTATAATAATGAAAATTATAGGAATAGATCCTGGTTTGAGCGGCGCAATAGCAGTCCTCGAAAATAACAGAGTTTTAAATATATTTGATATGCCAGTAATGTCTGAAGGTAAAAAAAATAAGAGACAGTTAAATAGCGCTTTACTGGTGAGTCTTTTGAAAGAAAATATTGAAAATAGTGAAGACATTGCAATAGTCGTAGAACAAGTAAATGCTATGCCTGGTCAAGGAGTTACCAGCATGTTCAATTTTGGCCAAACTTTTGGTGCGATTAAAGGTATTTGTGCTGCCCTAGAGTTTCCAATTTTCTTCGTTAGACCCTCAAAATGGAAAAAACATTTTGAATTAATTAATTCATCTAAAGACGCAAGTAGAACGAAAGTTATTGAAATGTATCCAAAATTATCCAATCAGCTCGCAAAAAAAAAAGATGTAAATAAATCAGATGCAATTTTGATTGCAAGATTTTACAGTGAAACAAGATTAAAAGACGATAAATAAAACCCAATTTAAATGATTGCGCCAAATTCATGACACATTCTAAAAGTAATAAATCGTAATGGAACAAGACATAGCATCTCAAGTTGTTGGGTTAGGCGGCGCTACAGATTTCTCTTTATGGAAACTTTTTCTTAGAGCTGATTTTGTAGTTAAGTTTGTAATTATTTTATTAATAGCTTGTTCTATTTTTTCTTGGGCGTTAATATTTGATAAATTTAAATTATTCAGAAATATTAATAGTTCAATTGAGGACTTTGAAAAAAAGTTTTGGAAAGCAAAATCTGCAGAAAGCTTCAATAATAGTCTACCAGTAAATTCAAAAGATCCGGCTATATTAATATTTAAATCCGCTATGAACGAATTATTAAAAACTAAGAGGCAGTCCGCCGCTGTCCAGGCTGCAAGAGTCAGTAAAGTTTTAGAAATATCAGCTGATACAGAGATGAAAAAGATAGAAAAAAATTTTACTTTTCTAGCTACAGTGGGTTCGACCGCACCTTTTATTGGTTTATTTGGAACTGTTTGGGGAATAATGAATTCTTTTCAATCTATTGCTATATCAAGGAATACAAGTTTAGCGATTGTTGCACCAGGAATCGCAGAAGCTTTATTTGCTACTGCTTTGGGACTATTAGCAGCTATCCCTGCAGTAGTTGCTTACAATAAATTTAACAACGATTCTCAAAAATATTTTTCAAAAATAGAAAATTTTTCTAAAAGATTTTTATCTATTATCTAATAATGGCATTTAAATTAAATCGCTCAAAAAAAGAACCAATGAGTGAAATAAATGTAACACCGTTTGTAGATGTAATGTTAGTTCTTCTAATAATCTTTATGGTTACAGCTCCTTTACTAACTGTAGGAGTTCAAGTTGATCTTCCAGAGTCTGCCGCAGATTCATTGCCAGATGATCAAGAGCCTTTAACTTTAAGTATTAATTCTAAAGGTGAAATATACATTCAAGAACACCAGGTAACTTATCAAAAAATGATACCTAAATTATTAGCTATCGCAAAAAACAGAACAGATACAAGAATATACGTCAGAGGTGATAAAAATATAAATTATGGAAGAGTTTTAGAGGTAATGGGTACTCTTTCAGGTGCGGGCTTTTCAAAAGTAGCATTAATTTCAGAGCCCTATAAAAATTAGGATGAACTATGATGAGAAGTTTAATTTACTCTATTACTTTTCACTCGTTATTAATTTTACTTACTATTCTTAGCTTACCATTTATGCTTAGAGAACCTATAGATCTGCCACCAATAGTTTCAGTAGAATTGATCCAAATTTCGGATACAACAAATATTCCGTATGCTCCAAAAGTTAGAAAAATAATTGAGGAAACTAAAAAAAAAGAGGAAGAGAGACTAGTTTCAGAACAAGCTCCTCCAGCAGCTAAAGCAAAAGAAAAACCAGACCGAATTCCTCTACCAAATGAAAAAAAAGAAGAAAAACAAATTATTAAAAAAAAGCAAAATCCTGAAGAAGTAAAACCCGAAATAAGACAGGCCTCAGAATTTGAGAAAAAAGAAATAGTTGATACTAATCAAATAGCTGCCCTTATTGATAAAGCAAAAGAAATAGAGGCTGTAGCGCAAAAAAAAACTGATAAGGTAACTCAAAGTAGTCAAAAAAATTCTTTTGCAACAGGGCTCACATTATCGCAAGAAGATGCTTTAAGAGCTCAAATATTTGGTTGTTGGAGCGTACCTTTAGGGCTGCCCTATGATGAAGATTTACTCGTAAGAATTAAACTTAAATTAAAAAAAGATGGTACTATAATGAAATCAGAAATTTTAGATCATCAGCGTATGAATAGACCAGGACAAAAATTTTATAAAGTGTTGGCTGAAAGTGCATTACGAGCTGTGAGATTATGCCAACCATTGAAAGTACCACCAACAGGCCATGAAAAATGGAAAGATTTACAATTGAATTTTAATCCTACGGAAATGTTAAAAGGCTGAAATGAAAAATTTTTTAACAATACTTTTATTTAATCTATTTTTATTAAATAAATCTTTTGCTTTAATAGAAATTGATATTACTAGAGGAAATTTAGATCCCCTACCTATTGCTGTCTCTCCTCTGCATGTTGATATAAAATCCGAGAGCTATGAAGGTATAAAAGTCAAAAAATTAGGTGAAGATATTTCTAAAATTATAGAAGACAATTTCAGGGCCACTGGATTGTTTAATCCGTTAAAGAAAGAAGCTTTTGTTCAAAAACCTGATATCGCGCATTTAAAACCAAGGTTTGAAGATTGGAGATTAATTAAAGCCCAAGCCCTCGTGACTGGTAAACTTCTTGTAAAGGACGGAAAATTAAAAGTAGAATTTCGACTTTGGGACCTAGCGGCAGCGAAAGAAATGACTGCATTAGCATTTACAACTACACCATCGAATTGGAGAAGAGTTGCACATATTATCGCAGATAAAATTTATGAAAGACTAACAGGTGAAGAAGGTTACTTCGATACAAGAATAATTTATGTAGCTGAAAGTGGACCTAAAAATCAACGAGTAAAAAAACTTGCAATAATGGATCAGGATGGTGCTAATACTAAATATTTGACTTTAGGAAACGAACTAGTTTTGACCCCAAGATTTAATCCCACAAATCAAATGGTTACCTATATGTCATATTTCAGAAATATGCCTAGAGTATATTTGCTTGACATTGAGACCGGCACTCAAGAAGTAGTTGGAAACTTTCCTGGTATGACTTTTGCACCAAGATTTTCACCAGATGGTAAAAAAATCGTTATGAGTTTTGCTAAGGATGGTAATTCGGATATTTATACAATGGATTTAGACTCTAGAGTTGTAGAGAGAATCTCCGATCATTCTTCGATTGATACCTCTCCCTCATTTTCACCAGATGGTAAATTTATTGCATTTAATTCAGATAGAAGCGGTTTACAACAAATATATGTCATGAGAAGTGACGGCAGTGGAGTTAAAAGAATTACTTTTGGCAATGGGATTTACGGAACACCAGTATGGTCTCCGAGAGGAGATTTAATAGCATTCACTAAAATGCGTAAAGGAAGATTTTACATTGGAGTGATGAGAATAGATGGAAGTGGTGAGAGATTATTAACTGAAAACTATTACCAAGAAGCTCCCTCATGGTCTCCAAACGGAAGAGTTTTAGTTTTTTATAGGGAAACTAAATCAGGTTCAAAAGGAGAGGGTTTTTCTGCCAAATTATGGTCTATTGATATCACAGGTTATAACGAAAGAAGGCTCAAAACAGAAACAGACGCCTCAGACCCATCTTGGTCCTCTCTTTTATCAAAATAAGGTAATAATTTGAGTAAAATACACTTGAATAACATTAAATAATTTGAAATAAACCAATTAACAAACCCAGGGGAAAAAATGATGTTTAATAAGAATTTAAAAAATATATTATCAATAATTTTTGCTACTTTAATTTTAAGTGCATGTTCTACTGCAAAAAAATCAGGAAATGTTGACGGCGACGTTTATACTGGAAAAGAAACAGTTAAATATTTAGCTTCAGGCGTTCCTGATAGAATATTTTTCGCAACAAATAAATCTTCTCTAACAACAGCTTCAAGAGCTACTTTAAGAAAACAAGCTACTTATTTGAGAAAAAATAAGAATCTTAGTGTAACCATTGAAGGCCATGCCGACGAAAGAGGAACAAGAGAATATAACTTAGCATTAGGTGAGCGAAGAGCTAATGCAGCAAGAGATTATTTAATGACTTACGGAATTTCAGGAAAAAGAATTTCTGTAATTAGTTATGGTAAAGAAAAACCTGTTAACCCAGCTTCAACACCTTTAGCTTGGTCTCAAAACAGAAGATCTGTAACAGTTAAAGTAAACTAATTTAATTTTACTAATTTGAAGACCCCTTAATACTTAATTATTAAGGGGTCTTTTTTTTGCCATTTTATCTAATTAAAAATGAATCATGCCATTTAAGTTAAAATTAAGCACCTTTGTAATTTCGACTATTTTTTTATTTCTAACTAATTCTATTTCAGCAGAAGAAGAAGAAATTTATTTAAAATCTATATCTGATCAAATCCAGGTAATAACAAAAGATCTTAAAACTTTAGAGAAAGCTGTTTATAAAAAATCGGATATTATCGCTTCAAATGTTTTGAATACTAATTCAAATAGTTTGAATGAAGATATAATGACCAAACATTTATTAAAATTAAATGAAATAGAAAATCAATTCAGAGAGCTTACAAATAAATTTGAAGAAGTGAATTTTAAATTAGATAAATTATCAACTCGAGTAACAAAAATTCAATCAGATACTCAATTAAGATTCACAGATTTGGAAGGTGGAGAGGTAAAACCACCTGAAGAAAAGCAAGCAGTTTTACCGGGTTCAAGTAAACCCCAAGATTTTGGAGCAGCCCCAGGTTATCAAACAACAAACTTGCCAAAAGAACAATCCATTAATTCAGTTGAAAGTGCAAAAACAGTAATAGCTGAAGAGCCAGAAAAAAGAGAATCTTTATTACCTAAAAAATCACCTGAAGAGCAATATGAGTTTGCAGTAAGTTTTATGAAAATAGGTGATTATGAAACTGCAGAATTTGCGTTAAAAGAATTCATAGATAAAAACAAAGATCATAGTTTAGCTGGTAGTGCACAATATTGGTATGGAGAAACTTTTAGAATTAGACAACTATATTCAGACGCTGCTACTGCATATCTTGATGGATATCAAAACTATCCTAAAAGCAGAAAGGCTCCAGACAATCTTTTAAAATTAGGAATTACTATGGTGCAACTTGGTGAAAAAGATCAAGGGTGTAAAATGATTTCTGGTATAAAAAAAGAATATCCCAAAGCAAGCAAGTCTGTGTTACAAAAAGCTCAATATGAGCAAAAAAAATTCAAATGTAAATCTTAAAAATGGTTTTAACGATTATCAAGATTTATCAAAAATATTTTTAGATTTTAGAAATAAATTAAATAAGCTTAATAAAAAAAGTTATGTAGTTGCTGTTTCTGGAGGACCAGATAGTTTAGGTTTGGTAGCACTTACAAAAGCATATACAAATTATAAAAAAACAAGATTTTATTACGTTTTAATAGATCATAATATTAGGAAAAATTCAAAAAAGGAAGCTCATCTAGTAAGAAATTTATTAAAAAAGAAAAGTATAAATTTAAGAGTTATTTTAAATAAAAAAAAAATTTTTAAAAATATACAAGCAGAAGCGAGAAAAACTAGGTATGACTTACTTACAAATTTTTGTAAAATAAAAAAGTGTAAAACTATTCTAACAGCTCATAATTTAGAAGATCAAGTTGAAACTTTTTTTATAAGACTATCTAGAGGGAGTGGACTCAAAGGCCTTTCTGCAATGAAGTCTTTAACTAAGATTAATAGCAAGGTAAATTTATATAGACCATTACTAAATATTAAAAAAAAGTTTCTAATTAAGATTTCAAAGAATATTTTTGGAAAATTTTTTAAAGATCCTTCAAATAAAAATATTAAATATTTAAGAACTAAAGTAAGAAATTTAAAAAAACCTCTCGAAAAAAGTGGAATTAAATATGAGCAAATTTTCAAATCTATTCAACACCTGTCATCGAGCAAAGCAACTCTTGATATTCACTTTAATAAGGTTTTTAAAGTTTTAATAAAAAAAGTATCTCGTGGTATTTTAATAAACTTTAAAAAATATAAAGAACTAAATAATGATACCAAAATAGCGCTTTTAAATGAGTCTATTAAGAAGCTAAAAAAAAATTATTATGACTTAAGGTCTAAAAAGCTAGATAATTTGATCAGGAATATTGAAAAGAAAAACTTTAAAAAAACAACTCTTGGGGGATGTATTTTTTTTAAAAACGATGAAAATCTATGTTTAAAAGTTGAAAAATAATATATTTCAAGGGTAAATTGGTCCCTTTTTGTCTTATTTACAACTTATTAATTTTTACAATATACTTGTTTAAAAAAAATAAATGATTATTTAAAGATTATGAACGTTAAAAACTTAATAATGTGGGTCATAATAGTCTTACTATCAGTAGGATTATTTAATATGTTTCAAGATCCAAATACAATAAATTCAGAAAAAAACACATTACCTTTCTCAAACTTTTTAAATGAAGTTGATGCAGGAAGAGTTGTAGAGGTTCAAATACAAGGAAATAATATTTCTGGAATTTTAGCAGACGGTAAAACTTTTAAAACTTATTCTCCAAATTATCCTGAATTAGTAGATAAACTTTCTTCAAAAGGGGTAAGTATAGTCGCATCACCACAAGAAGATAAGATGCCATCACTTTTAGGAATTTTATTATCCTGGTTTCCAATGCTTTTACTTATCGGTGTGTGGATATTTTTTATGCGTCAAATGCAAGGAGGAAAAGGTGGAGCTATGGGTTTTGGAAGATCGAAAGCAAAACTTTTAAATGAAGCACAAGGTAAAGTAACTTTCAATGATGTTGCGGGCGTAGAAGAAGCAAAAGAGGAAGTAGAGGAGATTGTAGAATTTTTAAAAGACCCAAAAAAATTTAGCCGTCTAGGAGGAAAAATTCCGAAAGGAGCTTTATTAATTGGTCCGCCAGGTACAGGTAAAACTTTATTAGCTAAAGCTATTGCTGGTGAAGCAAACGTACCTTTCTTTTCGATCTCAGGCTCCGACTTCGTAGAAATGTTCGTTGGTGTCGGCGCATCTAGGGTGAGAGATATGTTTGAACAAGGAAAAAAACATTCTCCATGTATTATTTTTATTGATGAGATAGATGCTGTTGGAAGAAGCAGGGGTGCAGGATTAGGAGGTGGTAATGATGAAAGAGAACAAACTTTAAACCAATTACTTGTAGAAATGGACGGTTTTGATACGAATGAAGGCATCATATTAATCGCGGCCACAAATAGACCTGACGTTCTAGATCCAGCTTTGTTAAGACCAGGAAGATTTGATAGACAAGTAGTTGTAGGAAATCCAGATATAATTGGAAGAGAAGCAATCTTAAAGGTGCATATTAAAAAAATCAGCACTGGACCGGATGTTAAATTAAGAACAATAGCAAGAGGCACACCAGGATTTTCTGGAGCTGATTTAGCAAATTTAGTTAACGAGTCAGCTTTGCTAGCAGCAAGAAAAAATAAAAGAGTTGTAACAATGTCTGATATTGAGGAAGCAAAAGATAAAGTAATGATGGGAGCCGAAAGAAGATCTATGGTTATGTCAGAGGATGAAAAAAAACTTACAGCATATCATGAAGGTGGTCATGCAA
>MDTB01069198.1_pt1 | contig 17082 bp, 13 predicted proteins | sample 811161 | NCBI WGS metagenome assembly MDTB01 (sample SAMN05326650, study PRJNA326480) | marine metagenome | isolation source: seawater | place: Mediterranean Sea | collected 2009
AATTGAAAAAGGGCAAGCGGCCTACATCACACCGCTACAACCGCCTACCCTTGCTGTGTTCCCACCCTGGGGGATTTAACAGGAGCTGGTTGTGTAGAACTTGCCCAATAACAAATATAACCCCTTCGCATCATTTCGACAATCATTTTAAATGCTTAATTTAGACTTTAATTAAACTTTAGAGATTATTTAAAGTATGAAACTATTTCTCGGTTTGTTTTCAATTCTTCTATTATTAAACTGTGGAGGAAATAAAACCCCATACATCAAAATAAAAACCGGCCATATGGGAAATAAAACTCAAGCTGGAGCAAAACTAAATTTATCGATTGAAACTACAATAGAGGACTATAAGGCATCTTATTTTCTAAATGAAAAACCTATAAGTCAAGACCATCAATTTTCAATTTCTGATCCACTTGGTGATTACCAAATAAAGGCAAAAATTTTAATTGATAAAATAAACTATGAAAAGACAATAAACTTCACTCTTCTTGCTAGCCAATCACCTAAACTTTTTACTTATGAAATTATTAATACATTTCCTCATGATATTACTGCTTACACACAAGGTTTGGAATTTGAGGGAGATTTACTTTATGAAAGTACTGGTCTAAATGGGAAGTCTAGCTTAAGAGTTGTTGATTTTAAAAGTGGTAAATTATTGAAAAAAATATTTTTAGATGATTCATACTTTGGTGAAGGTTTAACTTTATTTGAAGATAAAGTAATTCAGCTAACTTGGAAATCTCAAAAGGGATTTATTTATGACAAAAAAAGTCTAAAGATTAGGAAATCTTTCCCTTATCAAAGTAGTAAAGAAGGTTGGGGGTTATGTAATGATGGTAAAAATCTATATAAATCCGATGGAAGTCAAAAGATTTGGAAAATAAATGCTAATAATTACAATGAAGAAGGTTTTATTCAAGTTAGCACAAATAAAACTGCACTAAAAAATCTTAATGAATTGGAGTGGGCAAATAATAAAATTTATGCAAATACTTATCAATTCCAAAAGGATGTTGTAGTTATAATTAATCCTCAATCAGGGGCTGTAGAAGGGGTTGTGGATTTTACTGGATTAAAAGAAAAAGTAAAAAAACATCCTAAATTAAATGTTCTGAACGGCATTGCATTTCATAAAAATAGGGAGACATTCTTTATAACCGGAAAAAATTGGGACAAACTTTTTGAGGTTAAGATAATACCAAAATAATGAAAATGTTCGCTTTAGAAAGAACTGTTGTAGCTGACGATATAGATGATTTAGATCATGTTAACAACATAACATATTTATATTGGATTCAAGATGCTTCCAAGAATCATTGGGAGGAACTTACCAAAAACCTGACGAATGATTTTCATTTATGGATAGTTCGAAGTCATCAAATTGAATACAAGAGGCCTGCAAGACTAGGTGATAAAATAATTATAAACACTTATGTGAAGAGAAGCAAAGGCTTTCTATCTGACCGTATTGTAGAAATATCTCTAAAAAAAAGCAAACAACTTTTGGTTCGTTGCAAAACTCAATGGTGTTATATTAATAAGGAAACTCAAAATCCAGAACGAATACCAGAATATATTATAAGCTTGTTAACTTAGATTTTAAAAATTAAATAGCGACCGTCCTTTCATTAAGTTATTAACCTCTCTAGATATAGAGTTTATAACAGAATTATCATCATAATTACTAATCACTTTATCAATTAAATCTACAGTAATTTCCATTTCAGCTTCTTTAAAACCACGGGTCGTTATAGCAGCAGTTCCTAACCTTATTCCAGAAGTAACAAAAGGTGATTTGTCATCGAAAGGTACCATATTTTTGTTTGCAGTTATTTCTGCATTTACTAAGGCTAGCTCAGCATCTTTGCCAGAAATATTTTTATTTCTAAGGTCAATTAACATCATATGATTATCAGTTCCTCCTGAAATTAAATTATAATTTCTAGAAACAAAAGCCTTAGCCATCGACTGAGCATTTTTACGCACCTGTTTCATATAATTTTTAAATTCAGGTTGTTGTGCTTCTTCAAAGGCAATAGCTTTAGCTGCTATAACATGCATTAATGGCCCACCTTGATTCCCAGGAAATACCGCCATATTTAAGAGATGTGACATTTTTTGAACCTTTCCACTTTTTAGTTTTAATCCAAAAGGGTTATCAAAATCCTCTCCCATTAAAATTAGACCTCCCCTAGGCCCTCTCAGGGTTTTATGGGTGGTAGTAGTTACAACATGGCAATGAGGGATTGGATTATTTAAAAGTCCTGTTACAATCATCCCGGAGGGATGTGAAATGTCAGCTAGAAGAAAGGCTCCTACAATATCTGCAATTTCGCGAAATTTTTCAAAATCAATGTCTCTTGAATAAGCTGATGCTCCAGCAATAATCATATGTGGTTTTAAATCCTTAGCTATAGTGAGTATTTTATCATAATCTAATCTGCCAGACTTTTTATCTACGCCATAGAAATGAGCTTTATATAAACGCCCTGAAAAATTTACTGGGCTACCATGAGTCAGATGACCACCATGAGAAAGATCAAACCCCAAAATTTTATCCCCTGGCTTTAAAAAGGCATGAAATACTGCTGTATTTGCCTGAGAGCCAGAGTGAGGTTGGACGTTAGCGTAATCTGCCCCAAACAAGCTTTTTGCGCGATCTATTGCTAAAATTTCGACCTGGTCAACAACTTCACAGCCTCCATAATAACGTTTACCAGGATATCCCTCAGCATATTTATTAGTCAATACTGAGCCACATGCCTCCATTACAGCTGGGCTTGTAAAATTTTCAGAAGCAATTAATTCAATTCCATTAGACTGTCTATCTTTTTCCTGACTTAGTAATTCAAATATCCTATCATCGTGCTTCATAAAATGTTTTAAGGACGTAAAATTAAGAATTTAACACACTTTATCCATGACAATTTGACTAAATTAAAATCATTTATTCAATAATAATTAACAACTATTTTTAAATTATATTTTTTATTCTTTTTTTGGTTTTCCGTCACTATGTCCTGATTGATAGTGCTTTGTATGTCAAAGAGTCATTAAAAGAATAATGGAATAGCCTTTGTTGTATAATGAATAAAATTATTATGAATTTGAAAAATTTAACACTGAAAACTCAAGAAGCAGTTCAAGCAGGTCAACAACATGCTTTCGAAAATGAACATCCACAAATAGAAAATGAGCATTTGTTTTATGGTCTATTGGAAGTTGATGAAAATGTTTTGCCCTTCTTATTTGATAAACTTCAAGTAAAACTCTCCTTGCTTAAAATGCTAAATGAAAGCACTTTGAAAAGCTTTGCTAAAGTAAAAGGTAGTTCTCAAATTTTATCCCCTAATGCTTCCAAAACACTTATGAATGCGATTTCAATTGCAAAAAAACAAAGTGATGAATATGTAGCAACAGAGCACCTTCTTTTATCACTTTTTGACTCATCAAGTTCAGTTTCTAAGATCTTGAAAGATCAAGGAATAAATAAAAAAAATTTAGAATCTGCAATCATTGAACTTCGTAAGGGTGAAAAAGTAACTTCTGCATCAGCAGAAGGCAATTATAATGCTTTAGAAAAATACGCTAATAATTTAAATAAAATGGCTTCTCAAGGAAAGCTAGATCCTGTAATTGGAAGAGATGAAGAAATAAGAAGATTACTTCAAATTTTAAGCCGGCGCACCAAAAATAATCCTATACTTGTAGGAGAACCTGGAACAGGTAAAACAGCTATAGCTGAAGGTTTAGCTCATAGAATAATTGACGGAGATGTACCTGAAAACTTAAAAAATAAGTTGATTTATGCTTTAGATATGGGTGCTTTAATTGCAGGAGCTAAATACAAAGGTGAGTTTGAAGAAAGATTAAAAAGTGTTATTAAAGAAGTTAAAAAAAGTGGTGGGGATTTGGTTCTTTTCATTGATGAAATACATACTCTTATTGGTGCTGGTGGTGGTGAAGGCGCCATGGACGCTGCTAATATTCTAAAACCTGCTTTAGCGCGAGGTGAATTGCGAGCTGTTGGTGCTACTACTCTAGATGAATATCAAAAATATTTTGAAAAAGATAAAGCCTTGGAAAGACGTTTTCAAAAAGTTCTTGTCGATGAACCGGATGTTGAAAGTGCAATTTCAATTTTAAGAGGCATAAAAGATAAATATGAAACTCATCATAAAGTGAGAATCAAAGATGATGCATTAATCGGAGCTGTTTCATTGTCTAATCGATATATTACAAATAGATTTTTACCAGATAAAGCCATTGATTTGATGGATGAAGCCGCCTCTAAGCTAAGAATGGAAATTAATTCAAAGCCTGAAGAATTAGATAGCTTAGATAGGAAAATTCGTCAAATAGAAATAGAACTAGTTGCAATAAAACGAGAAAAAGATGAAGGCAAAATTAAACTACTTAACAAAGAAAATAGTGAATTAAAGGAGCAAAGAAATAATCTTTTTGCACAATGGAGTAAAGAGAAAGAAGTTGTTGATACGGTACAAAAAACAAAAACAAATATCGAAGAGCTTAAAATGCTGGCAGACAGAGCTGAACGTGAGGGTGACTATGGAACTGTCGCTGAGATTCGTTATGGTAAACTTCAAGAAGCTGAGGCCAAAATGGTAAAGATTCAACATCAACTAGCAGTATCTCAATCAAAGAACTCATTGATTAAAGAGGAAGTAACATATGAAGATATTGCAGAAGTTGTTGCAAAATGGACTGGTATCCCAGTTGCTAAAATGCTCCAATCGGATATAAACAAATTTTTAAATTTAGAAAATTCACTTCATAAAAGGATAGTGGGTCAAGAAAAAGGTGTAGCTGCAGTAAGTGACGCTATTAGAAGAAGTCGCGCCGGTCTTCAAGATCAAAATAGGCCGATTGGGAGTTTCTTATTTATGGGTACCACGGGGGTTGGAAAAACAGAACTTGCTAAAGCCTTAGCAGAGGTTTTATTTGATGACGAAAATAATATCACTCGAATAGATATGAGTGAATATCAAGAACGACACGCTGTAAGTAGATTAGTTGGTGCTCCACCAGGCTATATTGGCTATGAGGAAGGCGGACAGCTTACTGAGGCAGTCAGAAGAAAGCCGTATTCTGTAGTGCTTCTAGACGAAATAGAAAAAGCCCATCCAGACACATTTAATATTCTACTCCAAATTTTAGATGAGGGTCGATTAACTGACAATAAAGGAAGAATAGCTGATTTTAAAAATAGTATTATCATCATGACTAGTAATTTAGGAAGTCATGAGATTCAATCTGCTTTTGAATCAAATGAGGCATTTGATATGGCAGAAAAAGTAGCTAAAGAGAAAGTTATGGAGTTACTTAAAATTCATGTAAGACCTGAATTTTTAAATAGAATTGATGATATAGTGCTTTTCTCACCTTTAACTAGAAAAGAAATTCAAAAGATTGTGAGCTTTCAATTAGCTCTTTTACAAAAAAGACTTAAAACTCAAGAAATTAATTTGAGCACTACAGATAAAGCTGAATTACAACTAGCTAAACTGGGTTTTGACCCACAATATGGTGGCCGACCAGTAAAAAGAGTTATAGAACAACAACTTTTAAACCCTCTTAGTAAAGAATTACTCGCTAATAATGTGAATCATAAAAAAGAAGTGATTTTTGATTTTTTAGATCCTAATTTCATTTTTAAAACAGACAAATCATAACAAAGAGTTGATTAATATTATCTTTGCAGCGTGCAAAAAAAAGTTAACATACTGAATAAACGTGCGCGATTTGAGTTTGAACTCATTGATGAATATACAGCAGGCATTGTACTGACCGGAACAGAAATTAAATCAATTCGGAATAGCAAGGCTTCTATTGCCGAGAGTTTCTGTGAGTTCAATGAAAAAAAAGAATTATTTGCAGTTAACATGAACATCGAAGAATATGCATTTGGTACGCGCTTTAACCATCGACCAAAAGCACAGCGTAAACTTTTGTTAAATAAAAAGGAACTGTTAAAACTATGGAAAGATGTTAAAAACAATGGATTAACTATTGTTCCACTACGTCTTTTTATTAATGATAAAGGCTTTGCTAAAATAAATATAGCTTTAGCAAGAGGTAAAAAACTTTACGACAAAAGGGAGACAATAAAAGATCGAGAAAATAAAAGGAATTTAGATCGCATAAAAAAGAATTTTAAAAATTGACATTGACTCCTTTATTAATTTCAATCAACAAATGTCGACAATTAATCATTATTTTTGATGTGATAAGATGATTATGGAAGATGAAATTAACATAGCCTTTGGAACGAAAATACTCTTAAAGCTTTCCAATCAACTTTTGGAAAAAAAATACACTAGCATATTTGTTTTGGTTGACACCAATACCGAAAAATATTGTTTGCCAAGTTTTACCTCACAAATGGGTTTAAATCAAATTAAGATTATGGTCATGCATGCTGGTGAAGATTATAAAAATATAAAAACATGTAAAAAACTTTGGAATCAACTTTCCAAGTTGGGTGGAGATCGAAACTCTGCCTTAATCAATCTTGGTGGAGGCGTAGTAACAGATCTTGGCGGTTTTGTAGCTTGTACTTTTAAGCGTGGAATTGATTTTTATAATGTACCTACTACTCTCCTTGCAATGGTAGACGCTTCTGTAGGTGGAAAAACAGGAATAGATCTAGGATCTTTGAAAAATCAAATTGGAATAATTGAGGAGCCTAAACAAGTGATAATCGATACGCAATGGCTATATACTCTCCCACAAGAAGAAATAAGAAGTGGTTTTGCTGAAATGCTAAAACATGGACTTATTCAAGATGCTTCATATTGGGAAATTCTAAAAAAAATTAATTATTTGGATCCATTTTTACTTTCAAAATACATTAAGCCTTCGGTTGCTATTAAGAAAAAAGTTGTAATTAATGATCCAAAGGAAAAAAATTTGCGAAAAATTTTAAATTTTGGACATACCCTGGGCCATGCAATTGAATCTTATTTTTTGACCCATCCAAAAAAAAAGAGATTACTTCATGGAGAAGCTATTGCTATTGGAATGGTACTTGAGAGTTATTTAGGGATTCATTGCTGTGACTTTTCGTCTACAGCTGCTAAGGATATAAAAAATACTTTTGCCAATCACTTTCCAAAGGTACTTTTCAATTTAGAGGATCGTAAAGGTATATTAAAACTTTTAAAACACGACAAAAAGAATAAAGCTGGAATAACTAACTTTGTTTTATTAAAAGACATTGGAGCACCACAAATCGATGTTGAAGTTCCCAATGATTTATTTGATAAAGCCTTTAATTTTTATGATGCACCTTAGGCTGAATTTCTACTTGCATTTATATTTCCAAACAACGATCTTGTTACCATAGCTTCTAAAATAGAAATTTCATCCTTATTTGGATTTTTTTGTTTTTTCATATTATGTAATTTCATTAAAGCAAATTGTTGAATGGTCAATAGAGGTTGTACAATTTCCTCTCGCGCCTTTATTGATGCCTTTCCAGCAGCTTCATTTTCCATAAGTGTGTTAAAGTCACTAATTTTTAATAAAATCTTTTTGGTCAATAAGTATTCTTCATAAATCAACTCCCAAAAGGAGCCAAATTCTTTATCTTCTTTCATATAAGCAGTAAGCTGGAAAAAAGATTTAGACAAACTCATCATACTATTAAAAATTAGTGTTCTAAAAAAGCGGGAATTTTTATAAAGGGCTTTTAATTCAAGAATTTTACCCTCATCAATAAGTTTTTTTAATGCTGCGCCAAGACCAAAAAAACCTGGGACATTTTGTTTTAACTGACTCCAACTACCAACGAAAGGTATTGCTCTAAGGTCTTCAAACTTTAAAGAAGAAGATTTTCCTCGTTTGGCAGGTCTACTTCCTATGTTTGCTTTCGCGTAATATGGTAAGGTGGACATGCGTTCAAGATAAGGAATAAACATTGGGTGAGACTTGAAATTTTGATAGGTTTTGTAGCTAATTTCTGCTATTCGCTCCATTAAAATCCTTTCATTAGAAGAAAGATTATTTTTACCAGGATTAAAAATTTGATTTTCGATACCAGAACTCAATAATTGTTCTAAATTATATTGTGAAGAATCTAAAGTCCCAAAATTTGAACTAATTGTTTGACCTTGAATAGTTAATTGAATATCATCACTTTGAATTGTGTCTCCCATAGAAGCATAAAATTCATGAGTATTCCCGCCACCTCGTGCCGGTGGACCTCCCCTCCCATCGAAAAATGCAATTTTAATGTCAAATTCATCAGCAAGCTTACTTAATTTCTCCTTAGCTTTATAAATACTCCAATTTGCCATAAAATACCCTCCATCTTTTGTTCCATCTGAAAAGCCAAGCATAATTGTCTGTTTCATTTTTCTTCTTTTCAAATGAGTTTTATAGACTGGATCTTTAAATAATGAATACATTACATCTCGCGCTTTTTCTAAATCAGGAATTGTTTCAAACAGTGGTATAAAATCTACGGTAGGCTCTTCCCAATTGCTAAGTCGACACATTGCGAAGAGTTCAAGAATATTCTCCAAAGTCTGACAATTGCTAATTATATATCGATTACATCCTCTCTCTCCATTATTTTTTTGGATATTCTGCATACTGCGAATGCTTTCTAGTGTTTGATTAGTTATTTCATCTGAAAAGATAGTTGGAGAAACATTACCCTTTAAGTTAAGAAGCACTTTACAACGGTCAGCTGTATTTAATGATTTATAATTGTCGGGCAGGCCTTTAGTAAGCTTTTTAATATCAGGATGCGATATAATTTCATTAAAAACTTTATGGTGAATACGAGAGTCTTGGCGGATATCTAAACTTGCAAAATGAAATCCAAAAAGGCGAACTTTATGAATGATGTCTAAAATATCATTTTTGTAAAGCCCGTCATGCTCCTTGTTAATTCCTTTAAGAATAATTTGCAATTCAGAACTTAAGTATTCTAGCGAAAAGTTTTTGTTTTTGTTGGGATAAAAAAGCTCATTAAAAACCATTTTCTCTAACTTTTCAATCCTTTCCTCTAAACCAGGAAATGTTATTTTCCTTTTTAACTTTCGCAAATCCCTATAATAATTTCTTAATATAGAAAATTGTAAACGTTTTGCTGTTTTAATTGTAATTTCAGGAGTTACAAAGGGATTTCCATCTCTGTCTCCCCCTGGCCAAAAGCCAAAGTCAAAAATTGAATTATCTAATTCACCGCAATCAACTATATGTTCTGCAACGTAATTACAAATTGTACTAGCAGAATGATAAAATACATTTTCTAAAAACCAAATCAGGCTTACAGCTTCATCAAAAGGTGTAGGCTTTTCCTTGTTATAAAAAGGTGTTTTACCAAGCTGAACTAAAAGCTTCTTTACACTGTCAATATCATCTTTTGCAATAGCTTTTGAAAGTTCATTCATAATAACCAAAACATTGTCTGGATAAAATTGTGTGGGATGAGCAGTAAGGACAATTCTAACTTTAAAACGCTTGATATAATCCGAAAGTGAATCTTTAAGTTGTTTGTCGATTGCCTCTTCTTTCATATTACGTAAAGTCCCTCTTCCATGCATATTATTTACATAAGAAAAACCTGCATCTTCAATAGCATCAAACAAAACAACTTGTCTTTCAATATATTGAATAAAATTAAACAGTAAATCTTGTTGTTGGCTTGTTTTAAAATCTGAAGCATATAGACTAAAAAATGAAGAAACTATATCTTTAGGATTTGTGTTCACTTTGTATTGTTTTCGACAATGATCTGCGAACAGTGGCATCATCAAAGATGTTTGCTTTATAGTTTTAAAAGGAAGTGTTAAAAATAAACTATTATAAATTTGAAAGCGTGATAGAATTTTTTCATTGAATCTTTCAATCTTTGGTTTACGAGCCATTATTTAATTTAATTCATTAAAAATTCGATGCATAAGTCGTTTTTTATCATTAATACTCTCATCCAATGAAATCATTGTCTCTGTTCTTAAAACTCCGTCAACATCATCTATCATAAAAATGATGTCCTTAGCATGATGAGTATTTCGGGCACGAACTTTACAAAATACATTAAATTTCCCCGTGGTTATGTGAGCTACAGTAATAAAAGGTATTTCATTTAAATTATTAATAACTTGATCTGTAGAGCTAGTTTTTTCTAGAAATACACCGACATATGCAATAAAAGAATATCCTAACTTTACATAATCGAGATTAAGTGATGACCCCTTAATTATGCCTGCTTCTTCCATTTTTTTTACTCGAACATGAACTGTCCCTGCTGATATTAAGAGCCTTTTCGATATATCTGTAAATGGAATCCTTGAATTATCAATTAATATATCTAAAATTTGGCGATCAATTTCATCTAAATTTACTTTACTCATTTAAATTAGTTTAGTATTATGAAGGTTGCAAACTTAATTAAAAAAAGGGAACTATTTTGAGAATTTTGGTCATAAATCATCTATCTAATGAAAATAATTTATAAAATTTGCTGTTTTCAATGATTTTGTCTTTAATAAACATTAGAGGATCATTGCTCTCATTACCAGATAGTTTAATATATCTGTGTGACTTTAATTTACTTAGATTGATGCCATATGAATGAAAGGTTGGATGAAAAACAATCTCTCCATTTTTTAATTCCTCAATGTATTGAATTGCAATTTGTTGATTTTTTAAAATCATACCATTAACATCAATATTGATATTTGAAACAATTAAATCGACATAGTTTTTCATATTTTCGGGAATATTAAAATATTCCTTTACACCTGAAGCTTTATTATTGTAAAGTAAATAATTAAATAAAATCTTAAATGATTTAAAAATATATTTTTTAGAGTATTCTCTGTCATAATCTCCAGGGAAATGACCCGCTTCAAAAAGAATAGTTGGGGTGCCAGATTTTGTGAATTGGTCACCAACACAATTTGGATTAAAAGTATCATCATATCTAGATATACCATTTGGTAATTCTTTTTTTAAAAACTTATAAATATGAGCTATAGCAGACATAGCAACACTTCTAGCAGGTGTTATAGTTCTCGCTGCATCAGCAGATGGAGCTAAGAAAGAGATGGTAGAAGGTCCACCACTTGATCCAACACCATAAATAGTTCTTTGCCCATGAAGATTTAAAGCATAGTCTGGAATTATACGCTTATAAGCCTGAATTAACAATTGACTTTCAGGTTGTGTAAGATTTAAAGCATCACGATTTAAGTCAATTTGATTTGTATTTAGACGGCTATATAATTTAGATCCATCAGGATTTAGTTGAGGAATTATAAAAAAAGTAAAAGATGATAAAATATTTTTTTGTTTACAGTCCAAAAGCCAAGGAACTAGATCTAACAAAGCTTTTGTTGTAGTTGTTTCATTACCATGCATTTGTGACCACATCAAGATTTTTTGTTTACCAGAACCTATTTGTAATTCATATACGGGTAAACCATTAACTGAATACCCTAAAATATTTTTTTTTATTAGATCAGAATAAACATCTAGAAAACTATTAAGAAGCTCAGGTGGAAAATACCTTTTGTTTTTCATTTTTTTTAAATATCATATACAAATGTAAACATCAATAAGTTTACATTTATAATTTACAGATGTAATTTATTTGATTTAATTCTTTAAAAGTCAAATAATAATTTACAATTGTAATTAAGTATAATAGTTAAATATTATAAATTAATGTAAATCAGTATTTTATATGAATAATATAAAGTAAAGATATCAAATAATTTTACTTGTTTTATTCTATATTGATTTGTATATTGTTAATGTTAGTTTTATTTTATTTACAATGTTAAACATCGATGAATTTCTTTTTCGATTAGATAAAATCATGGATAATCATCAATTAAATGCATCTGCCTTTGCAGAATTAATTGGAGTCCAGCGTTCTTCTGTTTCTCATATTCTTTCAAAACGAAATAAACCTAGTCTAGATTTTATTTTAAAAATATATTATGCTTTTGAGGATGTGGAGCTAAAATGGCTATTATTTGGGGAAAAGGATTTAATTGAAGCTCCTTTGCTAAATCATGATCTACAAAATAAAGAAGATGTAGTAGATAAGGATGAGAATTATAATGTATCTGAAAATGGAACAGTTCATAAAATTACTTCTAATATTATAGAAATCGTTCAATTTTATGAAGATGGGAGCTTTCGTTCATTTTTACCCAAAACTTAGTACTTTTATCGCCGATGAAGCGATTATATTTTTTACCACTAATTTATTTTTCTTGTTACTCGATTGATCGTGACTGTGAAAACTTTCAGCAAGGGCAATTTAAGTTTACTCAAATAATAAATGGAGAGTTAAAAAATTCATATTTTACTCGTGATTCACTTTATGAAATTGAAAATTTTGAAGGAAAGATTGATACTGCCACTATTCGCTGGGTAAATGACTGTGAATTTATTCTCACTAAACTAAATCCAACATCTAATCAAGATAAACGCCCAATTCAAATGCGGATTATTAGCACAAATAAGGATACCTATACATTTGAATATTCATTAGTTGGCGATAAAAAGAATAAACAACGTGGTACAATACAAAAAATAAATTAGAGTGTTTTCTCCTGATATTATTGCAGCCTTTCTTACACTAAGTTTCCTAGAAATAGTTTTAGGTATTGATAATATCATTTTTATTTCAATTTTGGCCAATAGGTTTGAGGAGGAAAAACAAAAAAAACTTATTCAAATTGGTCTTTTACTTGCAATGTTTATTAGAATTGCTATGTTAAGCGGGATAACTTATTTAATTCAAATGAAAACCACTTTGGCAACGATAAATTTGTCCTGGTTTTCTTCTCAAATTTCAATTCAAGCTTTAATCCTTTTAGGAGGAGGATTATTTTTGTTACACAAGAGTACAATTGAAATTTTTAGAAAAGTTGAAGACATTAAGGATAGCTCAATAACAAGAAATAAAAAGGGTATGACATTTTCCAAAGCCTTATTTCAAATTGTATTAATTGATATTGTATTTTCTTTTGATTCGATACTAACTGCTGTTGGAATGACAAATGGCATCCCTTTTGCTCTATTTATAATGATAACTGCTGTAATTATTTCAATTATTATTATGATGGCATTTGCTTCTCCAGTCAGTAGTTACATAAATAAATACCCTTCACTACAGATTCTAGGATTGTCCTTTTTATTATTAATTGGATTTATGCTAATTGCTGAAGCTGCTCATATATCTGATACAAATATATTTGGAGAGAGTGTGGGGAAAATACCTAAAGGATATTTGTATTTTGCTATAACCTTTTCTTTAGGCGTTGAAGTATTAAATATGAAAATTAGAAAAAATAAAAGTTAAAAATCCATAGATATTTGAGGCTCATCATCAATATCTTTAATAGTTTCGTCAGATGAAACTTCAATATCCATGTGGTTATCCGTTTCTGTTTTATATTCGTATTCTAAGACTTTTTTGAGCTCAATACGCTTTATTTTTTTGTCTGTTAATTGATTGCCAAGAGCTTTAAATCCCTTCACAGAGATAAAATCCTCTACATTAATCTCCATGGGAGTTATTTGTTGTTTTCCTCTTGGTTTTTCAAAAATTATATTAAGAATGGGTCTCCATTCGGTACTGAAATAAATTAATTTTCCTTCTTCTTTAATGAAAGTTTCCTCCCGTTCGGGATGATCTAAAAGAAATCTTTTAATAAATGAGCGCCTTTTAATAGGATCAAAATAAATAGCTGTAAGAGGTTTTATAGGATTCCATTTTTCAATATGACTAACTTTATCATCAAAGTGTAAGCTTAATTCAGGTGAAACAGCCCGAACAGTACCCTGATATGTGATAATTAAAAGTTTGTCGTCTCCTTTGAAATCTCCGAGTAATTTACCTCTTTCTTCAAGGTTTATTCGACGTATTGTTTCGTCAAACCAAATTTTACGTGGCTTAAGTGTTGACACACCTTTTTCCTTTAATTCTACTCTACGAATAGGATATTTGGTTACAGTATTTCCACGAACAGAACGGCCTTTAATTTGAAGATCAGCAAAGTCTAAATCCCATTTAATTTTTTTGATTGAACTCAGGTTTCTTAATATTATGTTTACCACTTCAGCTTCACCATTTTGATTAGCTGAAAAATAAAGTACAGCAGATTGGGGTTTTCCTTGAGTTAAATCATAAATTTTTTCTCTAGTTACCCCAGTAACTGCAAAGCGTTTTATGAACGAAGTACCCCCTTTTCCATCCTTATAAATCATATTATAAATTGTTCTCTGATCTTTCTTCTTGAAAACAGCGGCATGTATTATATTTTTTCCAACAAAAACTTTACTTTCTACTTTAACTACCTGCATTTTTCCATCCTTAGAAAATACTATTATATCATCTATATCTGAACACTCGCAAACCATCTCATCCTTTCTCAAGGATGTTCCAATAAACCCTTCTTCACGATTCATATAAAGTTTTTGATTACGAACCACGACTTTACGAGCATCTACATCATCAAAAATTCTAATTTCTGACTTTCTCTCTTTTTTAGATCCGTAGGTTTTTTTTAAATGAATAAAATATCGAATAGCATATTCAATTAAATGATCTAAATTGTTCTTGACCTCTGAAATATTAACCTCTAGAGCTTCAATGTTTTGTTGTGCTTTGTTCAAGTCAAACTTTGAAATACGTTTAATTCGTATTTCTGTAAGTTTTATAATATCTTCTTTAAGAAAAGAACGTTTCAATTTTGAAACAAAAGGCTGTAATCCATTATCAATTAAAGATAATACCTCATCCCATGATTCAGCTTCCTCAATGTCACGATATATTTTATTTTCAATAAAAATACGTTCTAAAGAGGCATAATGCCATTGATTTTCTAAGTCTTCAAGCTGAACCTCTAACTCGCTTTTAAGAAGTTGAACCGTATTGTCTGTAGATATTTTAAGTATTTCAGAAACACCTATGAAGTTGGGTTTATTTTCAATGATTAAACAACCTAAGGGGGAAATTGATGATTCACAGGCAGTAAATGCGTAAAGTGCATCAATAGTTTTATCTGGCGAAATATCATTTGGAAGATGAATCAAAATCTCAACCGCTGAAGAAGTGTTATCTTCAATTTTTTTAATTTTAATTTTTCCTTGCTCATTTGCTTTTAAAATGCTATCAATTAAACTTGAGGTGTTAGTGCTAAATGGAATTTCATTTATGACTAAAGTTTTTTTATCCAATTGATTTATTCGTGCTCGAACACGAACCTTTCCTCCTCTTATTCCATCATTATAATTTTGAATATCAATTATTCCTCCAGTTTGAAAGTCAGGATAAAGAGAGAAACTTTTACCCTTTAAGTGCCGAATACTTGCATTGAGCAATTCATTAAAATTATGGGGTAGAATTTTAGTTGAAAGACCTACAGCAATTCCTTCTGCTCCTTGAGCTAATAAAAGCGGAAACTTAACAGGTAAATGAATGGGCTCTTTTTTTCTTCCATCATAAGATAACTGCCATACGGTCACCTTTGGACTAAACACCACTTCTAATGCAAATTTTGATAATCTCGCCTCAATATAACGAGATGCTGCTGCGCTGTCACCAGTAAGAATGTTACCCCAATTTCCTTGCATGTCAATTAATAACTCTTTCTGACCAACCTGAATCATTGCATCACCTATACTTGCATCACCATGAGGATGATACTGCATAGTGTGACCAACAATATTAGCAACTTTATTATATCGACCATCATCAAGGTCTTTCATAGAATGAAGGATTCTTCTTTGCACAGGTTTTAAGCCATCTTCAATTGCGGGAACTGCTCTCTCTAAAATTACATAAGAGGCGTAATCTAAAAACCAATCTTTATACATTCCAGTAACACGTTTTAAAGCATTACTGGGTTCTTTTTCTAAAAAATTTTCTTGCTCCTCCATCTTTTTTATTCAATCACTTCTATTTGCTCTTCTAAAAGGTCTAACTCTACTTTGAGATTATTAATAATGAACTTTTGTCTATCGGGTGTATTTTTTCCCATGTAAAAAAGTAATAATTCTTCTATTGTGGTTTGCTTATCTAGCATTACAGGATCTAGACGAATATCATCTCCAATAAAAAATTTGAATTCATCAGGAGAAATTTCTCCTAAACCCTTAAAGCGAGTAATTTCTGGTTTTCCCTTAAGTTTTTTGATTGAATCTTTTCGTTCTTGATCGCTGTAGCAATAAAATGTTTGCTTTTTATCTCGAACTCTAAATAAAGGTGTTTGTAATATATAAAGATGCCCCTCTTTTATAAGTTCTGGGAAGAACTGTAAAAAGAAAGTTATTAGTAAAAGGCGAATATGCATACCATCAACATCAGCATCTGTTGCAATCACAATGTTATTGTAACGTAGATCTTCCAGACTATCTTCAATGTTAAGAGCAGCCTGAAGTAAATTAAACTCTTCATTTTCATAAACTATTTTCTTACTCATTGAAAAGCTATTTAAAGGTTTTCCCCTTAAACTGAAAACAGCCTGGGTATTAACATCTCTTGACTTTGTAATTGATCCACTAGCAGAATCTCCTTCAGTGATAAAAATGGTAGATTCTAATCGGTGATCCTTTTTTAAATCAGATAAATGAACACGGCAATCACGTAATTTTTTATTGTGTAAATTCGCTTTTTTAGCTCTTTCTTTAGCAAGTTTTCTAATTCCTGAAAGCTCCTTTCGCTCCTTTTCCGCTTGAATAATCTTTTTTTGAATTGCTTCGCCAACAATAGGGTTTTTATGTAAGAAGTTATCCAGTTGAGTAGCTAAAAAATCTATTATGTAGCTTCTTACCGATGGCATACCTGCTCCCATCTCAGTTGAACCTAATTTTGTTTTTGTTTGGGATTCAAAAATCGGCTCCATTACTTTTATACTCAATGCAGAAATTATTGATTTCCTGATGTCAGAAGCTTCATAGTTTTTTCCAAAATACTCTCTTATGGTCTTTACAATACCTTCACGAAATGCTGCTTGGTGAGTCCCCCCTTGAGTAGTATGTTGTCCATTAACAAATGAATGATATTCTTCACTGTATTGA
>MDTB01155810.1_pt1 | contig 17081 bp, 3 predicted proteins | sample 811161 | NCBI WGS metagenome assembly MDTB01 (sample SAMN05326650, study PRJNA326480) | marine metagenome | isolation source: seawater | place: Mediterranean Sea | collected 2009
AGAGTAGATATGAGAGTAGTAAATATAATAATAAGATAACATACTAATATTCAAATACATACTGTAAGCACAACCCCTACTACCGATAGCCTAATTATTTATACAATAGTGGTATAAATGTGTAGATTAGAATACTAAATATTGTACTTATAATATACGCAATTATATAGTACTTTTTTTACTGATCCTCCCGATCTTATCTTTTATGCATATATCCAAACGTAATGATATATAAAATAAATATGCATATTTTAAGCCAAACCCATCACACCAGCACCATCATTAATCGCTAACAACAATCTTTCACGCAATTCGTCTTCAGTTCTATATGGCGGCAAATCAAGTTGAAAAAAACAAGTATGAGCGACTGGTAGCCTATTAGGATCGACACCGCAGCGCATCAAGGTAAAATTATTATCCCAATGGCCACTCCTGGGCAATCTTGATCTCCCCCATGCAAAACGTACAAACATGGCACGTTCTTCATTTGTAAAACTTTCTAGGACCGCCCAGAAATGTTTCACAGTGGCACTCCGTTCAAATGATCTCGACCCATACGTTGTATGAGCTTTCAAAACCCCTATATCAATTTCAGAGGAGCCAACTACCAATTCTTCCAGCTCGCTCCAAAGCATTAGACCTAATACACGCTCGGGAACTATTGTGATAAACCCACGACGTATTGCTTGAATTTGTGAATCAAACTCATGCAACTTATATTCTTCGCTCAAGTCGCAATATCTTCCTTTATTTGTGGCGTCGACACGCATGGAACGACCATAACGCATTAACTCAACTTCCTCCCCACCAGTATTCGTAAGAACAAACCGCAAATCAGCACCTTCAATGGAAGGGTCGTTGCGCAAGCGTTCTAGTGCTTGCATGCCCGCCAAATCGATTGATTTCAAATCCTCCTTACTTGTTGGATTACCAATTAACATTTTCCAGATTAAAGATGGGAATTCAAATGCCAAACATGCATCACTTCGTAGGGACATTCCGATTAACTTTCCTACAAATTCATACATTTTTAAATGTGATGGGGTGGAACATTTTGCGTTTGGGACGTATCCTATTCCGCCTTCATTTAATGTATTTGGTGTCTTCAAGAACAATGATAAATGGGGAGAAAATAATTCTTCTACTGCTTCATTTAAGCATTCACGGTACAACCCGCCTGCGTCTACTCCTCGCTCGCTTAAAAATTTAACACGAAAAGATTGCCCAGAGCGGCGTAAATATGCGGGATGCCAATCTTTCAAACCTTTGTACAGCTGTACAAATACACCACTTGATCGCAGTGGCTCGGTTAATCCTTGAGCTTTGGAACGCGCAGCAGCACCAACGCGATCTACAGTGATCTCTGTTCTGTGTCTCCTTCTTGTCGGTGGTCTCATGACTCGAAAAGATGTTGCCATCAATGCCATCTGCAAAAATTTATTTTTCACATCAGCAAAAATCATATACGATGATTCTCGTACTTTGGAAGCAATGCTCCATGGAAACTCGGCACGGCTTAAATCAACTAAATTTAATAAATTATTCAACCTTCTGTTAAAATTTCTAAGCAAACAGTATCTCAAGCTTAGCTGCTTCTGAGACCGCGAGTTTAGTTCCGTTAGCCGCACCAATTCGTTTTTACTAAGTCTAATATCTTGTGGAGCCAAGTACAATGATCCAACTATGGATGGGGAATTATATGATGCAGTATCAGCAGCACCATTTATCCATTGTGTCAATCGCAAATCAGCCCTTCGATCCCATGTTGTGGTCAAATCGAGTAAATCTCCCTCAATGGCATTTTTGTTTTCAACATCATTTTTACCGTGATCTTTTAATACGATATTTATTTTAGTTGGATCCACATTTATTGCATGAATAAGCATTCGTATACCCCAACGTGCATCTGAAGGCCTTGTATTGGATACAATCTTCCACTTAATCATGTCCGTCTCTATAACTTGCTGAACATTATCTTTGTAATTTGAATTTGCCTTTTTCCATTCTCCGGAAGTTGTTCCATCTGCTTTTTTTACTAATTTACGATATTGTAATTCAAATAAAGATCCCCTAGGCAATCTACAACGGGCATCGTAAACAATTTCTAACTTTGATGCGCCAATGAACTTCATTTCACCCGATGTCGTTCCGGGCTTATGCGGATGATCGCTTTCAACGACTTTCGTCAACTTTGATTGAAGTAATGCCTCGGAGTAAAATTCATCAGAAAACCGTTCCCTACTATGAAATGTTTGCATCAATTCCATCAACTCCAACATACCGTCGGGGGCATCGCTGTCTTTCAGTGTTTTTTCTACAACGGGCTTTAGAGTGAATGGTGGATCAAGTTTTGAGAAATTTTTCAATACAACATCGGCAAGTTGTTCTTGTTCAGATTTTGGAGGAGCTTCAAGAGGCGTGCCATTGTTGTTTGCATCTACATCAGTTTTCTTCCCTGTATCAACTTTGTTCTTATCAATATCTAAATAATATTTTACAACTTTTCTTCTAGTTGCTTCAAGCTCTACTAAAGCCTGCAATGCTGATGGTGCCATGGCATCTTTAAAATTGCTGGTAGCCTTACATCTTTCTACTACTAAAGCACCTACACCCTTTAAACTATCAAGGTCTGGTCTTTCGCCTTCAGGAAAAAGCTCAGGGGATTGCAACAATTGTAGCAACAATGAAACCACTTTCCGTTTATATGGTACACCAGGAAAACATAAATATTGCACTAACGCGTTAAAAATCTGCGGCTTGTGCACGGCTGCACCAATGCCCAACTCGAGTCCTTCTTTCAGCAAAAAATCTAACACATAGCATGCCCATTCCAAAGATGCTTCATGAAAAACTTCTTTCTCGTTGACCCATTGCAAACCATTGATCGGGGCTACTTCAAATTGATAACCCCAATAATTACCCTCGTTAGCCCGTGATGAAAATTTAAAATATACTTTACCCGCCTCAACGATGAATGGTCGCCAACCGGTTCTGCCAGAGAACGTAGCAATTTGATGGGTGCAATTTTCATCAGAATAAAATTTCAGGGCACTAGCATCACGTGATTGTGTTGCACATTGTGGATGGAAAGTTACACGCAGGGCCCTTGCCTCTGGAAATCCTACCGACCCACCATAATCGCTTTGTTGGTAGTATGGATGAAGAGACTCAAATTTTTTTGTTGCTTTTTTCCCTTGCTGCGTCGATTGGATTAAATGTGTAATGCATTCTTCCACCAAAAGACGCGACAACGGTTTCTCACAACCTTTGATATTATTACTAACTTCGCCGCGCAAAATTTGTGCAAGCAACGCCCTTAATTTTCCGACTAACGAAGATGGATCTACTTTTGAATTTTTAAACGAATATCCATTAGAGGCTAAAAGTTTTACTAACTGTATTATTGAGCATGACGCAGCTGCTTCAATAGATGAATTAGCCTTTACGGTATCAATTAACTCGATTAACACCGACGGTTTTCGAAAATCATTTTCCTCAGTATCTTGCAAAACGGTATTATTACTACCAACTTGCATTTTTGATGATTCTCCTTTCTTCTGCTCGTCATCAGCGGCCATGACTGACTGTTCAGTCTCGGTTGCAGGCACAGCATTTGTCCTTGAAATATTTGCTATGTTTGGATCAGAATTCAAATTGACCGACATTGCAAGCGCCATTGCCAATGCAGCTGCTTCATTATCATCATCATCTTCTTCCTCTTCTTCTTCAACTACAGCATCCTGCGCTGTCGTTGAAGGAGCTTGTTGCTGCACACTATTACCAAAAAACAAATCATTCATAGCATCTATTGGCGAAACATTTTGTTCAACGGCATCATTGGTGACAACATTTGTATTCGCTATTAACGCTGATTGAACTTGCTCCGGCATGTTATTTTCATCAGTGGTAGCATTGGTGGCCGTACCCTGTGCGGTTGCTTCATCCTCTTCCTCCGGTGGTAACTCTGGCATCGACGATGGATCCATTAAAAATGTGGCTGCTCGTTGCATATCATTCTCAGCTGCTCGTAATGCATATCTGGCTTGGTCTGCTAAAAACCCCATAGCAGTTAACATTGCGAGGTGCTCAGGATTGGGAATAAAACGCGGGGGTGCTTTTTTTGTCGCTGCCTTAATTTCTCCTTCCCTTCGCGAATTTATTTTAGCATCTACATTCTTCAAATCATTACTATCCTTATTTTGCAAATTTTCTTCATCTCCATCGTCTTCGTCATTCGCACCACGATTTAAAAAATCCTCGCGTACTTTAACAAGCATATCTATCGTTTCATTATTGACTTTAAGCTCTGATAATTGAAGCGATTTGCCTGAATTGCATAGCATTTGAACAACTGCATCTCTGCAGTAATGCATAGTTAAACTATCGAGTGTATTCAATAGTGCATTCTCGACGTCAACTTTGGACCGGAGTTCTATTCCATAGACCTTATCATGCCACAATAGTTTTGATATTGAAATTCGTTTCATATACGATTGCAACTTTCCAGGGACCAAAAATTTAACACAAATTTTCCGACCTTTTCCTTGCACAACACCATCACCAACTACAATACCCGTTCTACCTTTTAATACATCATTCTGTCCACTATATGCATCAATAGTTACTAAGGATCCTGGAATCACGTATTTGTCTTTTGCAGTAAATTTCCTTAAAGTAACTTGGTGAGGGCCGCGCCTTCGCCGCTCTTCAATTTGTGTGCCTTTTTTATCTACCACAGCACGTTGAGAGCTGCTATCCGCAATTGGCGCTTCGTTTTCGACCATATCATCAATCGCTGCACCGTCATCGAAATTAGTACGTTTTTTCCTACCATTTTTAGATGAATTGTTTTCATTTTGCTTGTATAATTTCATGTAACGGCTGCCATTTTCACCTGCCAGCCATTCATACGCTCTTTCAGCATTATTATCGCTTAGCTCCAAAGCTTTCTCGCACAACCATGATGGGAATTGCGTCATTTGGACAAGAGTCATTGTTTTCTCTGCTCTTGGATCTTTCTTTGTGTCTTTCTTATTTTTCAACCCTCCACTAGCAATAAAATCATCTGCCTTTTCAAACAGCCATTGCATAGCAAAATTTTGATTATCACCATTTAACTCTAAAGCTACTATGCAAATATCTATTCCTCTTTGTGCTATGGCCATAAGTTTCTTTGCTTCCTCGCGTCTCGTTTCTACTCTTCGATCAACTGTTTTCGTTTCTTTCTCATCTGATTTTAAGCGCTCATACAACGCGAGTTTTCCAATTTTGCTTTCAATATATCGATTGCGTAAATACACACTTTTACTTTCCAAAAAAGTTCTTTCAATAAATGAAGTTAAATCCATTTGCTTGGCAGCTTTGTCTAACAGTGCTGGGAATAAATCTAAAGATGCATCAAATATAGAAACACTTTGTACTAAGTGCTGGAAACACTTGGCTGCCATACACTGCAACAATGTATCTGCATATGTCTTGTCCGCCTTGCATTTCTCGTTAGCCATGAAACGCTTAACACCTTCCAAAATAACATTATAATTTCTGCTTTCAAGTTCTGTATGCGGTGAAACCTCATCAATAGAAACTAAATCCTCTAATTTGACGTTTTCTGGTATCAAATCGATTGAAACATTGAACGCGACTAAAGCAGTGCCATTTACTTTATTAACATGAACCACTAAACCGGACGCAGTCGGCGATACTGTTGAATGCGCACTTTCGTGTGAAAGCAATTTGACACGACCACCAACGCGTATGCTTTCAAAGTGACCCCCGAGCAGAGCAAAAGTACCAGCAACAAGCTCCAAAGGAGAGTTGCTTTTTAAGGAAGACTCTATTTCTTCATTAATGATTTCAGACCATAGCACATTTCGTTGTAATGTTCTTAATAAACAAACTTCCTCGCAACATATATTGCTAGAGAAATCACCTATACCAGCTGCGGCAATACCAGTGGAGGGAATACTGCCGTATTTGACCTTCTGATTATTGTCCTTATTTTTAGCAGTTTCCCCCCAGACATTGGTACCGCTACATTCGAGATAAAATGTCCCAATTTTGAATAGTAACTGATTAACAAAAAATTTCTTTTTTTCCATACCAAACAGCTCCTCATTACATCTTGCATCACAAAATGATATTCGAATGATGCGGTAGATGCATCTCCGAATAGGAAACGAACATTTATCCAAATATGCAAACAGAGATTCAATGACAGATTTACGTAAAACGATACTAAGAGCTGACGCATTTGGCAACAAAGAGAGTAGTAAATTCAAAATTTCAAAAACGTACATTTCAATTTCAGTTTGCTCGATGCCATCGTTTTTACTGTTTTTTTTGCTGCTATATGGTTTCGAATTATTCATTTGCATTGCAGCATTTAACTCATTTACAATCATGTTTTCTAACATAGTAAATGTACTATCGATATTTACATGTGAAGTACCACCACTAGTATTTTGTACAACAGCAATACTGACTTTAGCACAGCTTTCTTCATCGGCGCACCCTGTTGCGGTGCGAAGCACAGCTTTTATGTTTGCGCCTTCAAAATCATATTTTGCTTTCATACCTTGTCCAAGCGTAGACATAACAATCATTCGCAGCGCAGACATGCATGAGTTTCGATGCAAAAGGCTCTTCCTCACGACTATAGATTTCTTAACTTGAATTGGCGTTAGTTTGTCGACGACTTGCGACTTCTTCATTAATTTTCTTACTTTTATAAGCTCTTTAAAATATTTATCATAGTCAATTATTAAATTTTCTAACGAAATTGCGTTGGAAAATTCAAAAATATCATTATGTAACAATGCATCCCATGTGGTTATAAATTCATCTATGGAGCCTAATAAGTGGTCTTTAGAAGTGTTTAAACTTTGACGATCATAAGCCTTGATTTTTTGAAATAAAAGGGTATGCGGGCAACGCCTTATATTCATTACTAGATCTCTTTTCGTAATCCAACCCTTTAAAACGTAAGGCAAAACCCTATCAATTTCATACTTCGCCCACTTATGATTTTCAAATTCCTTGATCATTTCCATAGCCATTTCTTTATTTTTCATTCTAACTTCAGCATTATTTCCTCTCATCTCATCGACGGTTTCTGGTTTACTACTAACGATTTTATTCCCGTCGACATTGGAATTAACATTTTCGGGTGTCGATGTAGCTATCGGTGATACGGGCGGTTGCAGCGTTGCATCTATGGAAGAACTTTGCGAAGATAAATTTACAGCTACTGCTGCTGTAGATATTTGTGTTTGATCGTCATTGTTACTATTCTTAGCATCAGTAGTAGCAATGCCAGTCGTACTATTGTAACTCAACAAATTATCTGTGCCTATATTTATATACTTTTTTTCTTTCGAATTACGACGTTTTTTGCTTTTTCTTCGTTTCTTTTCACTTGAATATTTGGGCCTACTTTCAGCGAGAAGCTTCCTGGGTATTTTAATTGTGCTCATTTCTCTTTTTAATTGATTCTCTTGCTCCGTTTTCCAGTCCAGTAACTCTTGCAAACAGTTGGTTATTGTAACTTCTTGGTATAACAACGATAAAATATTTGGCTCGCTATTGATTAATACTAGAGCATTTTCATCCCAATCAATACCCAAACACCACAAAACTACTAGAGAAAGAAAAGGATTATTACGATTAGGGCTGTTCGTAAATTTATTCCTGTTTCCAATCCCAGATATTGAAAACATTTTCCCATATAATGTTTTAAAAGAACCAGAAATTATTTTCCTTGTAGTATTTGAAGACCCTTCCAAAAAAGACGAAGTATTCATTCGTTTCGATAGACCTTCGGCCATAGCATTTATGAAATTATCAGAGCTATTACAAGGCGCCGCACGAAGGGCAGTGCCAAAACTCATCAGCGCGTCACACTGCCCGGAAGAAAAAGTGATTACATCCAACAGTTCCCTTAACGATTGGATTCCTAGAATTCTTGAATATGCTCGCTTTTCTCGTTTCAACAACGCTTTTAGTAGCATTTTCGGAGGCGCCCATGTTCCTTGACACACGTATACCATCATTAATTTAACATTATCTGTTATTTTTGAAGGTTCATTTTCCCCTCCATTATCAATATTAGAACTTAAATCAACGCCATCATTGTTGACTAGAAGCATTAAATGAATACGGCGTTCCACATTTGCGCAGAACGAATCAAAATTATTTGCCTTCTCAAGCTTTTCCCAAAGCTTTTTTTCATTTAACCCAAAATAAAAATCACTTGTATCTAAATCCTCTTCTCCATTGTGACTTGTACTAGCATCCATATTGCTACCGTCATTTCTAGTTCTACGCCTTAGTCTACCTACCATTTCATCCTCCATCCCTAAATTACCTTCATCCATATCCTCCTCCATTCCATCCCTAATTTGAACCCATTCCATTTCTTCTTGTTGAGGAGTTTGAAATTCGTCCGCTTCGTGAACATCAAACGATAAACCTTCCCCGCCTTCAAAATCTTCTTCCTCTTCTTCTTCTTCCTCCTCTTCTTCCTCCTCTTCTTCCTCCTCTAAATCAACTTCGTCCTCCTCTTCTTCATCTTCGTTGCTCAACCTTTCCATATCTTGGCTGCTAGCTTGACTATCATCTGTCTGCTCATCTTCATCCATTGAATTCATGTCACTGAAACTTTCTTCTAATACGCTGAACATACCGCTGTTGCCGCGTCTTCTAGGACTTCGCATTGTTGCTCTGCTGCCCGTGACCATCAAATTTATGTTGTCCAAATCTTCATGTTTTGTTTCGACTTCTGGTGTATCTTCTTTCTCTTCGTTATCCATATCGAGGCTAAATTCAACATCATTAATTGATTTGCTATTTGTTTTGTCTTTCTTTCCTGGAGATATTGAGGCATGTTCCGAAATACCCTGTATTAACGGTGTCTTTACCAAATTTTCCTTTTCTTTTCGTATGTATGCTTGCCGTTCTTGGCGCATCCAATTTCTAAATTTTAAGAAATACCGCCACAATGACGATATTTCGGGAGTTACCTCATTATACATCACCGTATCTATCTTCTTCCATAAACCACTATGTTGTAATAAGGCAGCTAAAATTAATTTCTCTAAACTAGGAATTACATTTTTTCCCCTTAGCATATCTTGTGGTTTTGCATTTTTCGATAACCAGCTTATAAGCTGAGTGCCGAATTCGGTAGAAATTACCTTTTCAAGAGCAGCTGCGCACTCTGTTGATTTATCCCCATATACCTGACTGCTTGCGCTTCTGCTCCATTTATTTACTAATGAGCCCACACCAGCTCTCGAATAGTCTAATCCATTTTCAAACAAATTGCATCTCAACCAAGGCGTTAATTCAAGCTCATCTTGTTCCAGCTTTGGCCCGGATATTAAAGACGTGGAAAATTTACCAGTAACGATACAAAGGCTTTTGTATAGATCAAAAATCCATGGCATCCCGACGTCGGATGCATTATTTCTTGATGTATCTTTCTCCTTAGCATCGTTTTCATAAGAAAAGTCTTCATCGTCGTCGCTGGAAGAGTTTCCACCTAATAAACTGACAGCTGGAGAGAAACTAGCATGGCAGGCTTGGCAACTACAATTTGTTTCCGGGTTAATCATAGTACATTGGGGACATACCCATGGTTCCGTTGGTGCATAGATCCCAGGAGATTGTCTGATTTGACATTGCATTCCACTACTTTCATTAATTTGCGTCATGCGACGAAAATCAATAAGTGTGAGGCGGTTGCGATCGCGATCGCCCGGAAAAGATAGCGCGATCGACTCGATACCACGACGCAAAGCATCGTCCATTGCAATTTGTGCATCACGTGGATATGGTTGCCATTCTCCAGAATCGGCGTTTCGAAATGACCAACTACTTTCATCACCGAGTTGATTCATCGCTGATCTACCGTTTGTGGATGAAGTGCCATTGTTATTATTGATGGTACCGGTCTTCCCGTCGATTTCTACAACTTTTGCTAAGCGTGCTTGCCAGCTTTTTTTATGCTCAGTGAAGTCCTTCGAAATCATCTTCATTTCGAAGATTTTGTAAGTGGGATTTTTACGCAAGTAAATATCTAAAAACTTCAATAACGATGTGAGTCCCGGCAAAATATTCTGAATCATATCATGTTGATGTGCCAACAAGGCTAACGCGCTAACCATTGGTGGCAAAAGCGTACCAATAATAGATCGACGAAGAATAACTAAAGTTTCCTCATTTTTATCCAGTTCATCATTTACATTTTTTAAAATATGACACGAATACTCGCAAACTTTTTTCACGTATTCTATCAAGTTTGTTTGAGCTTGTTCGCGTGCATTTTCTTCACAAGATAGACATATAAGTGGAACTGAATCCTTTTCGTCTACATCATGCATTTCATTCTCTTCTGGTGTTTTTAGTGTGTCAGGTATCCCTGCTTGTTTAGCGGGAAACTTATTGTTACATACCGTACATTTGATCATTCTCCCAACTTTCTTCTTCCCACTTGCATCATTGGTGCCTGTTATATGGTTGGTATCGTTTATTTCAATGGATGGGTTTGCAAATACAAATGTAACATTTTTGGGTGCAAATTCAACGTTATCAGTCAAACAAGATTTTGGGACTAGCATTCTCTTCAAAAATTTATTGTCAGTAGTTGGAATCGCACTTTTGACTGGTAATGGTGTCGCAGCTGCTGACATTAAGTGCCGTTGATAGGATGCAAGCAGTTGCAACGCAGACAGTCGCACACTGCGTTTTTTCTTTTGCTCTGGTTCTTTTTCTTTGTCCGTCTCCCCTAGAGCGTTTTCCTTCACATCAACTGGAATCTGCATATTTTCTATAGCACTATTATGATTATCTACAGTCAAATTTATTGGAACCCCTCGCACACGACCAATAGGCAATGTATTAACTCTTGTGGTTGTCAATGGTGTTGAAATTGGTGTTGTTCTATTGCTACCAATGCTGGTATGTTCATTGCCTTCTGATTCAACCATATTTACATGTTGTTCATTTGGAATACCCATCTGAGGTAAGGCATCAGGCGCACGTCTTCTGAAATGATCTCTTCGTACACGATCCCTTCTTGCTTGATCTCTCTCTCTCCTCGCATGGACCCGAAAGTTCCGCCCACCTCGCCCGCCACGTGTGTTATTTACAAACACGTTTGGCGTTACCCATCTAACATCACCTGAACGTCCACCGATCATTGCCTCGTGATCATGTTGGCTCATCTCCCTCACTACAGTTTCCACCATGTCTTGCGCGCTTCCTTCCATTTGTGTATGCGCAGAGTTGAGTGCATCCTCCATAAGCATCTCTGCTTCTCTCCTAATTTCACTTGTAGCATTTGATACTCTACCTTGCTCATTAATTATATTACTATAATTTCCTATTTGCGCACCAGGTGCGGACTCTTTAACCTTTTGCTTTGTCTTTGATGACGAGCTGCTTTCCTCAACAAATAGATCCTCTTCAACAATTGTAGTTTTTATTTCATCTTCAAGTGCTTCATCATTATCTTTAATTTTCTGGTCTGTTGCAACTTTTAAAAGCATGCTGATCAAGTCATGGATGGCATTTGCATGATCGTCCGTATCGCGCGGGCTTGGAATCATCGTAACCGTCCCCGATGCTTTCGATGCGAAGCGCCACATTAAGCGATCTAATAACTGTCGTCTAGCCGATGTAGATGGCGCTGGTTTTTCTATTTGGTGTCGAATTAATTTTGCCAATAACGCTAATCTTTCAGATCTCGAAGGAAACAGTACCTCAACACCTGCATCTATTGCTGCCGCTGCTTCACCCTGCAACCCATCAAAATATGCACTATTTACCGGATCTATCACCCTCATCAAAAGGGAGAGTAAATCGACAAATGTGCCTTTATCCCTAACGTTGCCATCTCCATTGTCACCTTTATGATCTAATGGAACAGACTTATTCACTGTAATACCCACGTATTTCGGGTCGATATTTGATTTAACAAGACGGTGTAAATTCACTTCAGCAACTTTAATTAAAGAAGTAGCAAAATGCCTCATATTCAAATCAATACTTGCCTTTTTACCTTCTAAAACTTGGCGAAGAAGATCATGGATTAAATTAAATGCCTCGTCACAAACTTCAATGCAAAATTCTTCTTCCATTTTCCGCACGCTTGCAGGTGCTGAACCCTTACTCCGAGATGATCGGGAATCATATGAAGTATTACCACCATCCCATGTTGGTGCCTCGTAAATTTTTGCCACAGTCGCTAAGTGTATGGCTAACCGCAATGCAAAATCGCCAGCTGTGGCTGGTTTTGTATGTATGAACAACAATCGGTCCTCATCATTCCAACACAAACCCTCTTTTAACGAAGGTAATTTTATTTGTTGCTCATCTACTACCATTTGACTTTTGCCACTTTTATTCTCTTCTATGTTGAATGCTTGATTTGTTTTACCTATCACAATCTTTTCAATTGGATTACCTATGGTATTTTTGTTCACATTTTCAAGTATTGATTTGTCTCCCCCTTTACTTTCATCATCTGTAAGTATTGATTTGTCTCCTCCTTTACTTTCATCATCTGCAACTAAAACATTCTTGTTACCATTAGCGTCTCCATCCAGATTATTACTATTCTCTTTTTCTTTTTTTTGTACAGGGCCAAGAGGATGGGTGCCATCTTTAAAAAGGCGTTTATCCTTGCGATGCACAATGTAAATTTTAGAATTTTTTTTTACATTTTTGGGCACATTGTTAAAGTAAACCAGAACATGCAAAAATTGCCCATCTTTAGTGGTAGAAGTTATTTGACCTTTGCAATATTCCATCGGGGAGGTTAGTAATGGCTTACTCATTTGTATCCCAGTCAATTGTAATTGTACAAAATGACCGAAACTTAAGTTCATGCGCCATCGTTCATTTTTTGCAACTACATTCGTTTTCGTCTTTGGTAGCAACCATGGTTCTGTAATCGGATTGATGAGCGAAAGGCGCTTCAAAAGTTTTTGCATCTCTTTTTGTTCAGCTTCAGACAGCACAGCATTACCTTCGTATATCAAAGCTTGTAATAGCCTCAACATAACACAAAGTTTTCCACTTGCAAATGCTAGGCCACTTAACATTTTTCGACCACAGCTGCGTGTACCGTCATGATCGTTTCCCGATGTTGTCGATAATTCATATGCAAACATTGCCATATCATTTAATATTGTCACAAAATTAATGCTATCGCCTTTATGACTCTTACTGCTTTTGTCGCTGTTATTGCAACTATTATTATTTCTCATTGCCAAATCACCAACTGGGCGCGGCGACCATTCTTTAAAAAGGGACAAAGGAGGTAATTTGGATATCCATTTACTTAACTCATCCATAGCTGGATTGTTGTTTAATAATATTTTATACATTTCTTTAGGCATTGTACGAAAAATGGTTGATAGAACTTTAAAAGCCATGTAAGACGTCGATGATTCTGGTATACACAGTGGATTATTTTTCCCCCATGTGGTTTCTTTTCTTGTCACTGCTTCATTAAATTTTTCAACATCATCACCTCTCAGTTTTCTCAAAGGACCTTGCAATGTCCGCAATAGGGCAATTCTATATTCAAAATCTTTTTGAAAAGATGGCACTGCAGTGGTCGTTAACGTCAGCGCTTCTTGACAACGTTGTGACTTCATTGCTCGGGCCATCATAGAGTTATCTTCATTACTGATCGCAACGCCTAATTGATAATCACGCAAGGTATTAGTCAATATTTCGATTTCAGATTGTGTCAAACAATATGTAAGGCCAGCATGTGACCACCGATAGCTATCATTCTTACTGTTCACTCGTTTCCTTAAACTATCTAAAAATTTACGACTTCGTATTCTACCATGAAAGTCCGGTTGTACAAGTCTGTCAAACCATTCCGGTACAAGTACTTTTTCCGATATCGATGGCGTATTTCCCATAATATACTTGTTTCAAAATGCAATATAATATGTATATATGTATGTATACTTTTGAATTGGATAATATATAGCAACAAAAATACTATCCAATCAAAATCAAGGCGTGATAACAAGAACCAAAAAACAAATTTTGAAATTCTTCAATAATAAAATTATGATAAAATGGTTATTTGCAACGTATCAATAGTAAAAATTAATATAATATATAAATATACAACTTTTGCGTATATTAATTATGCAAAAACAATAGAACCTAAATAAAAAGTTTTCGCTATTTCTATTTGATGCTTGTTGCTGTTGCCTTTTGTTAATCGTATAACATCTGATGTGTTGGCATGTATTCAATATTTATTTTTTTTAGTAGTAGTGCTAGTAATATTACAATGTATAATAATTTACTTTCTTCTACTTTTGACATACTCCATCATCTTCCTAGTTAATTGCTCCTTTTTTTGAAAAACAAATAATATTTTTTTGTATAATTCTTCTAAATAATACCATTTTATTATTATGGATTATGGATATTTTTATGTTGATGATAATATTAATAATAATATAGTATGAATTTTTTTATTGGCATGCCCGCATCATGTGCCGGGCATCATGCCTTGCATGCACTATTAATTTATTTTAAATTATAGTATTATCAACATCAGCCTGGTCCCTGGTCAGCAACAACAATAACATTTCAATGTAAGAGTAAAAATAAAAATAATAACATTCGAAAGCTAGATTCGAATAAGAGGAAAAGCCACAAATACATATCATATCATTAGAACTTCTCCCCAATACACCACGTAATGGAGACATTAGCTATACGCGTTGCAAATGCATTTGGAAATGAGTTGGATACGTACAACTATCGTCAACTGTTTCTAGAATATGACGTGTATGGGACAGGTAAATTACGTCCACGTGAATTTAAAGCAGCTTTACGTACTGTCGGTATCCATTTAACGAGCAATGAATTTCAAGGCTTGATGGAAACGTTTGACTTGGATGATGATGGGAAAATTTCATATAACGATTTCATAAACATGTGTCAATATACTCAAAAGCACGAAAATGAGCGAAGTGAAATGCGTTCAGAATATACAGAAAATGCGTTGAAAACTAAAAGAAGCACAAAAAATATGGAATACGACACCTTAAACGAATCAAAACCTAGAGATTTAGTATTAACTGAGTTAAAAGAGAGGATACGTTCCAAGTTAGCTTCTAAAAACGTTTCCAGCAACGAGTTATACCGTATGTTAAATCGTAAAGGCGATGGTGCACTGGACGTATATGAATTATGCTATCAAATGTCGCAACTTTTAGATGAAGAATTGAAAACTGATGATATTGTAGATGCATATAATATGACTGAGACGAAAACCCCATATTATTTATCGTATGACGAATTTGTCTCAAATGTTCTAAACATCAACAATTCGAAATACGAATTGAATCCAGCAATTGATGATGATCGTAGAAAACATGTTTCAATGGGATTACCGACCCAAGATGTTAACTCTATGAATCATCGAGTGTTGAAAAATGCGTTACGTTCAAATCGACAATATAAATATAAAAATGGTACCTTCAATATTTTAGACAAAAATGCTAGCACGGAAGATGTTATGTTTCAAGTTATTGATTCATGTAAGTTGAAACAAATGATATACACATTATCCATGTTATCCAAGCTTCTTAAATGATTAAAATATTCCTCTAACATCACATTGCAAATAATACATCGCTTTCTTATACGTACACACAACATATAGTCAATGAGACCCATTTGAAGATGAGAAAAATATTTAAAGATATTGATTTGGATAAAAGTGGAAAAATAAATAAAAACGAACTTGCAAGTGGTTTAAGAGCAGTTGGGCTTGTTATGAGTGGGCATCAAATTAATTCGATAATGCGATTATTTGATAAAGATGGTAGTGGCCAATTGTCATATCCTGAATTTGTACGTATGTTAGGTTTTGTATCAAACCACAATGAACATCGACCAACAACGAGACACAGTAGCACTACAAGCAATAAGGATTACAGTAGCAAAGTTACAGAACAACCACGCAAAAGGTATCAACAAGTTTCACAACGTAGTGCGATGCGTAAAAATCGAGAAATGGTTCAAAAAGAAATTGGTACGAAACATGCTTTAACAGGTGAAGATTATGATTTAATTAAAGAAATATCTGATAGCATATATGATCGACGGAAAAGAGTTCGTCATATATTTAAATCTATGTAAGTAAAAATGTTATCCCATGAAGAACTTTCCATTCTCTAACACATCAATTACTCTCTTTCTTACATTGCGACTCACAGGGATAGAGATGGAAGCGGCTCATTGAATGCACAAGAAGCACATCGAGGTTTCAAAACATTGGGAATTCAAATACACGAAAATCATGTTGAGAAATTAATAAGTGTCTTTGACCGCAACAATGATGGAGAACTTTCATATAGCGATTTTATGAACTTTTTAGCAAGTTCAACAAAAAAAATTAATAACATGGATAGTTCGAAACGTTATAATAGAAAGTAGAAAGTAATTTAAATGATGATACGCCGTATATGATATGATTATTTTATTATATGACCCGATTTTTCTGAGAGAGGACTTCCAAGGGATAAATAAAATTTCAGTATGCCCTATCTGGCTATATTAAATACGGGGAGGTTCGTACTAATAAACTCACTCTCTCTATATATGAATTGAGTCATTTTATATAAGGGCACGTTTGGTGATTTTATACACATATCAAGAATATTTTTTTTGATCAACAGAAAGTGAAATGACACAATATTGGTGAAGTTGTATGCATACATCTATTTAAGTACAGTGTAGTATACACACTGTAATCCATCACACATAAAATCGATTTGAGACACTTTCACACATTTCATCGCCATCATATTATGTATTACTTCGTATTATATACTTCGTAGCAAGTTGCTATTATACATCATGTTTTTTTTTGTTTTTTTTTTTTATATAGGCATATCATATGATATATATAAAAAAAAGTTATGCATTAATGTACTATACCAGTATACAGAATGATAATGCATACTACTTAATAATATATTTTTAAATTAATTATTTTTCCCCTCAAATATTGGTTGAAATCTCTGGTCTAAGTA
>MDTB01144807.1_pt1 | contig 17078 bp, 14 predicted proteins | sample 811161 | NCBI WGS metagenome assembly MDTB01 (sample SAMN05326650, study PRJNA326480) | marine metagenome | isolation source: seawater | place: Mediterranean Sea | collected 2009
CATAAAACGAATCCCCTCGCTCAATTTAAAAAATAATCAATTTTATTGGCGGTGCATTTTTCCCAGTGATTCTTATCGATTTAAAAAACTTCATACTACGTGAGTCGGAGTCTTTATTTTTATTTCTTAATGTTTTGAAAGACTTATTTCTTTTTGTGGAATCTTTTTTTATTAAAGAATCCCGAATTGACCGAAATAGCACTAAAAATCAATAAAATAAGGATAAAATCGACCTTGCGAGTGCCATAGGGGGGGTTAGCGTTAGCGTATACAGAGAGAACCCAATTTTAGAAAACTGGCCTAGTCAAATAGGGGCTGCAAGGGAGTGTATATGAGAACTGATTTGGGATTCACCTCAATATATTGTCAATGACCTCTAGATATAGCCCCTGTATGTTGTCAGTAACACTAGATATAACACTAATTGTTTGACTAAGGTTTCTTTTTTTGGTAAAAGGTAAAGAAAAATAGAGCAGTAATTAAAAAACCATGACTAATAACAATAATATTAACGATGATCTCGTTGGTGATGAGGCTAATCTTACTATTCCAGTGTATATCGAGAACGATATCGATACGGATGAAGAAGGAAATACGATTATCCAGACATTCCTTTATGCAAATAGAGATAGTGCCGATGAAGAAGGGTCTGAGGTAGCTGTTACCCTGAACGCTCTTATCGAAAATACTATATCTTATTATGTTGAGGAGAAATCATCCGATTCAGCGAATGCCCTTTACGTCCTGGCGAATGATCTTAGCCGACAGGCCGAAGCTTTAAGAGATAAAGCTAATTATATGGATAGGGGATTGTATTCGGATGATATGTTCGTAGAGAAATACTCTGATAACTAAGATGGGATTCCTTACTTACTAGTATACTTTACCCCGGTGCGAACGCACCTTCATTTTATCATGGTTTACTTTCTTTGTAAACACTAATTATAACACTAATTAAAATATTTATTAAAGCTTGACTTCATAAAGCTCTTAGTGTTACAATGTATAGGTATTAAACTCCAATTTCTTATAATAAGCAAAACATTAACCTTATTTATATAAGGGCTGCAATAGAGGCTAATACAGGCCAGAGGCTTTCCTTAGACAAAGTTAGATCCCTTCTTATAGAGGAAGGTTTGATCACAGCCAAACAAGGAACGAATAATGCTCGAAACTTTGGTGGGTATGGAGAGTTCTTCTTTAACGAAGATATAGTCGATAGATATTCCTACCCTGAGATGACTCCAGTTCGAGATATTCCTGATGATGTAAAAGATATTCTGAACGAAAAATTCGATAAAAGAGAGAGGAGATTTGAATAATGTCACCAAAAGGACCAGGCACTTACGGAAGTAAAGTCGGAAGGCCCCCTAAAAAGAAAAAGGGGAAAAAGACAGTATCCGCTATGGGTGGTGGGTATATGTCCGTAGGGAAGAAGCCATCTGATAAAAAGATGAAAATGAAATAACCATAAAATAAAATTACAGGGTAAAGGCTAAAATAGTGGGGGGGTACTGCTATCGATCCAGTTACAATAACTGCGTCTGCGGTTGGGGCGTATAATGCAATTAAGAAGGCTATTGCCTTTGGGAAGGACTTGGAATCTCAAGTCGGCCAGGTTAGTAAATGGCTCAAAGCGAGTTCCGATCTGGATTTCCTCTCTAAAAAGGCTAGGAACCCATCGATTCTTAAGAAGTTCCTTGCAAAAGGCTCTGTTGAAGAAGAAGCCTTTCAAGCCTACACCAATCAAAAGAAAATGGAAGAAATGAGGTACGACTTATTAAATATGCTCTCTCTACGATACGGCTCAAAAGCTAAGAATGAGCTATTGGCATTAGAAGGACGTATTAGAAAAGAGAGGCAGGACGCAGTGTATAGAGCAGAAGAGATCCGACAGAAGATCGTAGATGGGTTAGCTATTACGGCAGTACTCGTTCTTCTTACAGGGTTCGTAGGCTGGGTCCTATGGATGAAATACGGCTAGAGAGTTCGGATGTACGAATACCATCACCCTTTAAAAAATCTTATTTTTATTCTGATTATAGTCCTTGCCTATGGTTGGACTTTTATCGTTCCCCCACCTTGGAGATAATACTATGTGGTTACCTATAATACTTATATGCAGTTCTCCCTATGTACAGTCCTGTAATATAATAACCGGTCTTGAGCTACTTGAGACAAAAGAAGCTTGTTTCAAAGAAGTCGAAGCAAAAGCAACTATTATTCTGAATAACCCTGGAGTGTTTCATGCGAAGCCTTCCTGTCAGATTATGCCCGAAAAAATAGTCGGGGTAGATACTTAATACCATGCTCATATGCCCTCTATGCCATAAAGAAATTATTGAACAAGGAGATCCTGTAACTGGAGTATCGGGGCATCATTGTACCGAGAAAACTCCGAAGGACTTGAGCCAGCCTCATTGGTGTAATCGATGCGGCTCTTATGATCCTGCCGATTGTCAGTGCGAGTAGTTCTATGGAAGAGCACCGCTTAGATAGGATAGAAGAGAAGCTCGATAAATTGTCCGAGGCGGTGGTATGTCTTGCACGAATGGAAGAAAGGCTCATCACTATCTTCAATCGACTAGAGAAGATCGAGATACGAGTAGATGAAGTAGAGGCAGATACAGGAAGATCAAAACAGACAATCAGGTTCTTCGAAAGGATTTTCTGGATTGTTCTTTCTAGTGGAGTAGCAACAGCGTTCTGGTACTTCAAAACATGAACATATGGCTGAATTATTTTAGCTGTTTAAATAGAGAGCCAATGAGAATTAAATGCGTAGTTTGCAAACGCTATGTGCCAACTGTTTCAGACGGCACTTGTGACCAATGTGATACTTGGAGAAAATACTTAGAAGAAAGACCCAGAAAGAAAGAAACGGACCAATATGAGTGAAGATACAGGAAAATCAAAACCATCACAACTGACCGAGAAACAGAAAGTATTTCTGGATGCTCTAGTCGGAGAAGCCCAAGGGAACCATCGTAAAGCTATGGAGATTGCAGGATATAGTCCTAATACTTCCGTACAGGATGTAGTCAAGAATATGAAAGATGAGATTATCGAAAGAGCTTCGATGGTCTTAGCTATGAATGCTCCTGCCGCAGCTTTCGGAATGGTGGGTGTTCTGAATGACCCTACAACAATGGGGGCTAGAAACGCTATTCAGGCTGCGAAAGAAATCATGGACCGAACAGGGTTAATTAAGAAGGATGTTGTCGAGCTAAAGACCGAAGAAGGGGGATTATTCGTATTACCACCAAAAGGTACAACCGACTATGACCAAACCCCCTCTACCTAATCCGAAGAAGTGGCCGCCCTTCCATAGGAAGAATGCAAGACAGGCCATGCCTTGGGGATACAAGCCAACAGAGAAAGATCCGCTCATATGTTTACCCGATCCTCATATGATTGGATTACTGGATGAAGTCTTCGGATATATTGACAACGGAGAGAGCTATCGTAAGTCGGCTGAGTGGGTTTCTGCCAGAGCAGGTAAGAAGATATCATATCAGACAGTATCTAACCTGTGGCATAAATCCCGAAAGAGAAAAAGGAACATCCCGAAAAAGGATACGCTCAAACGCTATGCTGAATCTAGGAAGCCTAAAGACGCTCTTGAACAGAAAGAGCAGAAGTTAAAGAAGAAACTGTCCTCTGCTAAACTGAGCATGACAGTCTCGAAAAAGAAATTAGAGAAGCTTCATCATAAAGAGAATGGAGAAAGTACTGAAAATACGACTGCCCCGAATATCTCCGATACGCTCGATTACGAGAGTGTACCTAAAGAAAAGTCAATTATCTTCGAGCCGAACCCAGGCCCTCAAACAGAGTTCCTTGCAGCCCCAGAACGAGAAGTACTTTTTGGTGGAGCGGCCGGAGGTGGGAAATCGATGGGCCTTCTCGCTGATCCTCTCAGGTATTTTGCTAATCCTAACTTTAATGGACTAATACTCAGACGAACGAATGACGAATTAAGAGAACTTATTTGGAAATCAAGAGAGCTTTATCCCCTCGCCTACCCTGGGGCAAAATGGCAAGAAAAGAAAAGTCAGTGGGTCTTTCCCTCTGGAGCAAGGCTCTGGCTCACTTACCTCGAAAGAGAAGAAGACGTTCTCCGTTATCAAGGACAGGCTTTTTCATACATTGGTTTTGATGAGCTTACCCAGCATAATTCTCCCTTCGCATGGAACTATATGAGGTCACGATTAAGAACTACCGATCCCGAATTACCAGTGTATATGAGAGCTACAACGAACCCTGGCGGCCCAGGCCATCAATGGGTTAAAAGAATGTTCATCGATCCTTCTCCATACAATACAGCCTTTACCGCTACGGACATAGATTCAGGAGAAGCACTAAAATACCCTGTCGGACATGAGAAGGAAGGACAGGCATTATTCTATCGTAGGTTCATACCTGCCAAACTAAAAGATAATCCTCATCTGTATAATGAAGGAACGTATGAGGCGAACTTGCTCTCTCTCCCTGAGATGCAACGAAGACAGCTACTCGAAGGGGATTGGGCTATAGCAGAAGGAGCGGCCTTTACCGAGTTCAGGATGAACTCTCATGTAATCGAGCCGTTCGAAATACCGAGTGAGTGGAGAAAATTCAGATCGTGCGATTACGGATATAGTAGTTACTCAGCTTGTCACTGGTTCGCAATCGATCCTGCTTTTGAAACTTTGATCGTATATAGGGAATTATATCTGACGAAGCATACAGGAAGAGATTTAGCGAAGGCTATCCTAAGATCAGAAAGAGGTGAATTGATCGACTACGGAGTTCTGGATAGCTCCTGTTGGCATAACCGAGGTCAGATAGGACCTTCTATCGCAGAGGAGATGATAGCTGAAGGTTGCAGATGGCGGCCCTCAGATCGTACCGCAGGAGCAAGAGTAGCAGGGAAAAATAGATTTCACGAACTCTTAAAAATAGATGAGGATACAGGAAGACCGGGAATTGTGTTCTTTCAGAATTGCAGACAAATCATAGCAGATTTACCAGTAATCCCCTCAGATCCGAAAGGTGGGGATGACATTGATGCTCGATACAAATCGGATCACTCATACGACAGTGTTCGCTACGGAATAATGTCTAGACCAAGAGCCTTCTCCCCTTTTGATTTCGGGGGAAAGGGTGTTCCTCAACAGAAATGGCAACCTTCAGATAACGTATTTGGATATTAAAAATCATGGGAATATTAGATCAGCCTGAGAATATGTCTCTCGACTTAGAAAAAGAAACTAACTCTGCCCATCTTACCGAAGGGAGAGATGTAGAACAGGAGAACCAAGAGTACTCTGGGGTCTACGGACAGATCATGGAAAGGTTTCAGAAATCAAAACGAAGCCGCCAACAAGATGAAGAAAGATGGATTAAGTCATACAGGAACTACAGAGGTCTGTACGGATCTGATGTTCAATTCACCGATAAGGAAAAATCCCAAGCTTTTGTGAAAATTACTAAGACAAAAGTATTGGCAGCGTTTGCCCAAATTACTGATGTGCTTTTCGCAGGAAGCAAATTCCCGATAGGAATTGAGCCTCGGAAAATGCCGAGTGGAATTGAAGATGCTGTTCATTTTGATCCGCAGAAACCTTCTGAGGAGAAAAAAGAAGCACTTGGGCAAAATAATAATCAGACTATTTCTAGACCTGAGATCCTTCAAAATATTGGAAGTAAACTATCAGAAACTCTAGAGCCAGTAGCTGATGAAATTGAAAAAGGGCCTGGGGTCACTCCTAGTTCGTTCACCTTCGAACCTGCTAGGGAAGCGGCAGAGGCAATGGAGACAAAAATCCATGACCAGTTGAACGAGTGTGATGCAGGTAATCACCTTCGATCTGTAGCGTTCGAAATGTGCTTATTAGGAACAGGCATTATGAAAGGGCCTTTCGCCTACGATAAAGAGTATCCACGATGGGATGAGAAGGGAAAATATGATCCTGAAATGCAGACAATAGCGAAGACAGAGCATACAAGTCTGTGGAATTTCTATCCTGATCCTGATGCTAGATCCATGCCTGAGTGCGAGTACGCTATTCAAAGACACAGGATGAGCCGATCCCAAATTAGGTTATTGAAGAAAAGACCTATGTTCAGAGATGAGAGCATAGAGATAGCGATTAGTAACGGAGCTAATTACACAGAGGAATATTGGGAAGGTCTTCTTGATGAATCCTCAACCTCAACCACCATAGATCGTTATGAGGTCCTAGAATACTGGGGTTACCTTGATACTGAGAGTGCGGAAGAAGTTGGGATTAAGATCCCGAAAAGCATGAAAGATAAGGATGAAGTTCAGGTGAATTGTTGGATTTGTAACGGACAGATACTTCGTTTGGTCCTTAATCCTTTCACCCCAGTTCGCATCCCATTTCATGCCGTACCTTACGAGATCAATCCATATTCTTTCTTCGGGATTGGTGTTGCTGAGAATATGGAAGACACACAATTACTGATGAACGGATTTATGAGGATGGCAGTCGATAATGCCGCTCTATCCTCAAATCTTCTCATCGAAATAGATGAAACTAATCTTGTGCCAGGACAGTCCTTGGATGTTTATCCTGGTAAAGTTTTCAGAAGACAAGCAGGTGCTCCAGGCCAAGCTATTTTCGGAACTAAGTTCCCGAATATATCTGGAGAGTGCTTACAAATGTTCGATAAATCGAGACAGCTTGCTGATGAAGCAACAGGTATGCCCTCATTCGCTCATGGAATGACAGGGGTACAGGGAGTAGGAAGAACCGCTTCGGGTATGTCTATGCTCATGGGAGCTGCGGCTCAAGCGATTAAATCAGTCGTTCGTAATATCGATGACTATCTACTTAACCCTTTAGGTAAAGCTCTGTTCAGCTTCAATATGCAATTTAATTTTGATCCAGATCTGAAAGGAGATCTTCATGTCATTGCGAGAGGTACTGAAAGCCTTATGCGAAATGAAATTCGTTCCCAGAGGCTTCTTCAATTTATGCAAATGTCGGCTAATCCCACTATGGCTCCCTTCGTTAAGTATGACTACATTTTACGAGAGCTTGCAGCATCTATGGATTTGGATGAATCTAAAATTCTTAATGATCCTAGAGAGGCTGCTATCCAAGCTAAAATCCTTTCTGAAATAGCGGCTCTGATGCCACAACCGCAACAGGGGAACCAACAACAACAACAAGGTAATCCAGTTCAAGATCCTACAGGAACAGGCGGTGGAACAATAGCACCAGGTAATGCACCAGAACCTAATGCCCCTGGATTTACAGGAGCAGGTGGTGGAGCTAATTCTCCTGCCCCACCTACCCCATCACCAGAAGGACCTATGCAGTAAGATGGAAAAGAAATACCCAGTTCCCTGCCCAAATTGTTCTACAAGGCGAGAGTGTAAAAAAATAGATCGTTGTGCGAAAGAGATAGTTAATGACAAGGAGTGAATACAAAGAGCTTCTGGTTATGGTGAACGATAAGCCGTTCATGGAAAAGTTACAAAGGTACGCTGATCTCAGAATAGAAATGCACAAAGATTCTCTAGAGCGAGAGAAGGATACTATTCGTATATACGAAAAGCAGGGTTCTATAGCAGAGCTACGAAGGATTGGTACTCTTCGGGATGAAGTAATAAAAGGGGTAGAGCAGATTGGTTAATAGTACAGAAAAAGCTTTTTCTAATAGGTGGAGAGAGGGTGCTCAAGAAATACTCGACCAAGAAAAACCTGTTGAAATGCCTGAAGGTTTTGATGAAGAACAAATTAATACAAACCCTACTAAAGAAGAATATCAAAAACGAGCTATAGATGCAGGTAAATTCATTGCAGAAATGACACCTATTGTTGGTGATGCAATGGCTGCTAAAGAAGTTTATGATGAAATACAAAAAGAAGATACGAATTGGTTATATGTTGGAGCTTTAGGAGGGGCTGCTGTAATAGGCTTAATTCCTGGGCTAGGAGATGCTGCAGCAAAACTTATCAAAAAAGGGGCTGAAAAAACTTTAGATATAGGTAGACGTATTGAGGTTGATCCTAATGCTCTAGGTTCTACTGGTGGTAATATAAAATTAAAACCTAATAATAAAAATCTTACGAAAGATGCTGACACAGATGCAGTAGATGATCTTGGGTTAAGCTCCGAAGATTTAGAATTATGGAAAAGTAAGAATTATAAAAAGGACAAGTGGCGAGTACCTCAACAAGAGGATTTAGCGTTAGCAGCAAAGGCTTTGCGAGAGGGAGAACTGACTCCGAGTGAATATAGAGAATTATCTGACGTTTTTTCCCCAATTACCCCTATAAAAGAAATGCCAAAATTTCCTACGAAGATTGAGGTAGCACAAGCCCTTCATGCGACAGACAAAAGAAAAACAAAAAAAGGGATTGTTGGTGTAAATAAGACTATTGAGGATGGCACTTTAGTATCTTCAAGGCTAGACATACCAGCCTATAATAGTTCTGATACTTGGGTTGTTACCTTACATGATGGTACTGTAGATAGAGGGGATACAATCGCCTATTCCCAAACTGCCGTTTTAAATGACGTAAAGTTTACTTCTGATGCTTTAGCTGCATCAAAGATTGCAACTGGTAGTGCAAAATCGACAATCGCTAGAGCTAATGGAACTTGGGAGAATATGCCACCTGAAGAGGTTTATGAATTAGCTTCTAAATTGCTTAATGATGAAGAATGGATACAGGTAGGGATGAATCCGTATAGGTCTTCTTATTTTTACGATAAAGCAGATGGTATGCCAGTAGTTTCGGCTGAAAAGGTAATACAAGTAGGTCCTTTAGTATTAGCTAAAAAAGCTAAAAAAACTACACCAGATGATGATCAATTTAAATTTTTTAATAAAATTACAGGTGTAACCACGAGTTTCGCAACTGGTGGTTTGATCTCAGAAAAGCACGCACGCAAAGGAATTACCACCCCAGAGGGGATAATGATGGCTGATAAAAAGGATCAGCTAGATATGAACGAAGCTGATACAGATTTAGATGGAGAAGTCACAATGAAAGAAAGAATGATTGGAGAAAGAGTACAACCTATGAATCTTGTAGGGCTTTCAAAGGGTGGTCTTATGTTAGATGACGAGGAAAGACAGCAATACTATGAAAGTCATAATATTACTGGATCAACTACTATCCGAGAAGGTTCTAACAACAAAAGATATATACCAGTTTCTGGCGGTGGGTTCGAAGAAGATCCTAACGGCTCTGTTGTAATGATTACAGATAGTGATGGAGATGTTCTATATAAATTTATTGATGCTATCGTATCCCCAGGTGGAGCTATTAAATCAAGTCCGATACCACCTTCAAGACCAGATTATTCAGAAAAACCTGAGTATGGTAATGAGTTCGATGTTCAGGATGGTGAATATCCTTACGGAAATGAGTTCGATGTTCAAAAAGACTATGAGGATGAATTTCAATACGGAGATGAGTTCGATACTCCCCCAAAAAATGATGATATGCCCGATCCCCCTGCGGATTGGCAAAATGATGCAGAGAACGAATTTGATGACCAAGAGAAAAAAACTCTTTGGGAAAACCTTAAAGAAAAGCTAGGGCTTAATCATGGTGGATTAATGTCCTCAGATACTCCTTGTGGTTGCGGTATGACCGATTGTGGCTGTGGTATGACAGAAATGATGGGCATTACAGTCGGGATTGATTCAGAAACTGGAAATGACATACCAGCAGGGTCTAACGCAGATAATGTAAAAGATGATATTCCTGCCGCTCTTAGTTCTGGTGAATTTGTCCTTCCTGCGGATGTAGTCAGATGGCATGGCTTAGACAGAATACAAGGCATGGTTGATGATGCAAAACTTGGTCTGATGGCTATGCATTCGGAAGGAATGATACATGACATTGCCGAAGAAGAGAGATCCGATAGCGAAAAGTCTGAGGCAGACAAAGTTTCGGATGAAGATAGTTCCCCCAAAAAAGGGAAAGAAAGTTCCGTACAAGAGGAACGAAAAACACCCGAAGGAAATATCATAGAGATTGCAGAAGTTATTGTTGATGAAGACGATAGCAAGAAGAAAAAGAAGAAAGATAGTTTCGCATATAATAATACACCGAAACTAGTTTCTTAATCTTTTGTGGAATGGGCTTACCCACGAACCTCTAGTAATAATTCTGTTACTAGACCTACTTTGTTGCCCCCATATACAGGAGTAAAATAATATGGCTAAATATCGAGGACAATATCAAGAAGATCTAGATAAGGAAGAGAAACCTTATTCTGAGGAAGTTCAAGCAACTCAGGTTGAAGTCGAACCTACAGACCCTGAAGAGATTACATATAAAAAACGTCATGGTGATCTTCGAAAGCATCTTAATCAGTTAGCCGCTCAGAAAAATAAGGAGATTGATGCTCTTAAAATACAATTATCTACTGCAACTCAGAAGCAGATTAAATTTCCTAAAACGGATGCAGAAATAGATGAATGGTCTGCTAAGTTTCCTGACGTAGCTAAGATTGTAGATACAATCGCTCGAAAGAGAGCTACTGAGGCCACACAAGAGACTGAGAAAAAATTAGCAAGTCTTAGAAAAATGGAGCAACAGATTACTAAAGAAAGAGCACAGAATGAACTGTTCAAAGATCATCCTGACTTTGCTCAGATTAGAACTAATCCAGAGTTTCAAGAGTGGGTTAAATTACAACCCGAATATATCCAGGATGCTCTAATTAAAAACAGTTCAGATGCTAGGGCTGCCTCTAGAGCACTTGATCTGTACAAAGCAGACCTTGCAAAAGAGGGAAAGAAAGTATCTTCTCCAAGAGAGGCTGCTCAAGCTATTGGAAGAACATCCGATACTGTTAAGCCAACGACTAAAGGTAAAGCAAAGTACTCTGAGAGTCAGGTTGCACAAATGTCCTCAGATGAGTATGAAAAGCACGAAGAAGCTATCCTACAATCAATGAGAGATGAGACATTTGACTATGATCAGAGGAGAGCAGCCAGTTAAATTAGTGCTTAATAAAGAATTTAATAATAACACTTGCAAAATATATTAAAATAGTGTTATAATGTATAGTATTACTGGTATAACTATGGGCCTTTGTCAGGTAACCACGCTAAGACGATCCAGATGGTTCTGGAAAGATTTAGTAGTCTGACTAGGCCCACACCAGTGAACTTAATATAATCGAGCCGGTTTTCCCTTACCTTGATTATGTGAATATGTCGAAGAAGATAGAAGACAGTGATAAGACTACCAGAAAACTTATAGGCCAGATATAACAAAACTCGATCAAGTTTAGTTTGTTCTCACCCTTTAAAACTCTGCCCTTTAATTTGTTCTTTCGATCTGACCTTTTAATTTTAACTAGATAAAGGAGCAAGCTAATGGCTTTTGCCTCATCGTCCAGTGCAGGTCTAATCGGATCAAGTTGGACAAACTTACCTAATGGGAATTTCTCGCCTGTAATTTACAGTCAGAAAGTCCAAAAAGCGTTTCGCAAATCTTCTGTTTGTGAAGCAATAACTAACACTGACTATACTGGGGAAATTTCTCAGTTCGGAGATAGTGTTCGTATCATCAAAGAACCAGAGATCACAATTAATACCTACGAAAGAGGTACTAATTTGTCTACTCAGGCTCTTGCAGACGCAGACTTCACCATGATCGTTGATCAAGCAAACTATTTCCAGTTTGCGATTGATGACATTGAAGCTGCTCACTCTCATGTAAACTTTATGGATTTGGCAACAGATCGTGCGGCTTATAAGTTAGCTGATACTTTCGATGCTGAAGTCTTAGGTTATATGTCAGGTTGGAAGACTCCTTCTGCCTGGGAAAGAAGAGATGCTTCTGGTGATACAAACGGAACCAAAGCTGACTCTAGTGCAGGACATGATGAACTTCTAGCAACTAACTCATTAGATATTACCGATTTTGGTGGTTCTGATATTACAGGTGGTGCAACTGAAGTTACATCTATTCCAGTACTGGCTGGTGGCGGTTCAGGTGGTATTACTTCACCACTAGAAATCCTAAATCGTATGGCACGCTTGATGGATCAAGCCAATGTAGATCAAACAGGAAGATGGTTCGTAGCCGATCCAGTTTTCTATGAGATCCTCATGGATGAGAACTCTAAGTTCATCAATAACGACTATACATCCGCTGGCACAGATATTCTAAGAAATGGTAAGGTTACTGATGGCCTTATTCGTGGCTTTAGAATGTACAAGTCCAATAATCTTCCTTACCTTGGAAATGGCCCTGGAGCCGCAGCAACCGCAGGTTCTGAAGGTCACTTTGGTGTAATCATTGCAGGACATGATAGTGCTATAGCATCTGCACAACAGTTGGCAAAAACGGAGACTTTCCGCTCACCAACTACCTTTGCCGATCAGGTTCGGGGAATGCAGTTATATGGCCGGAAGATCCTTCGTCCAGAAGGTATTATGACTGCCGTGTATAACTCTCATAGCTAATAATATTTCTTAGTTTTTGAGAAAACTTGTAGTGGGTGGCTCTTACTTTAAGGGTCACCCTTCTGCACATTAAAATCGGGATAGAGAATGCCGACAAGTTACATTGATTTATGCAACCTGACGTTAAGACGATTGAACGAGGTTGAAATAGACTCTTCTAATTTTTCATCTTGTCGAGGTGTTCAAGCACTCGTTAAAGATGCTGTTAAGAATAGTATAGCTAAAATTAATCAAGCGGAATATTCTTGGCCTTTTAATCTTACAACGTATACTCAAACTTTAGTGGCAGGGCAGGAAGAATATTCTTGGCCCTCAGATCATAAAATTGCTGATTGGAATAGCTTTCAGCTTATAGAGAACTCCTCTTTAGGCAGTTCCTACACAAAATTACATTTCATCACAACAGACCAATGGTTCGAGAACCATCGAGATCAGGATGCAGGGGCAGGTTCTTCTGGTAGAGGAGTTCCTTTGCTTGTTTTTCCTTCTGGAAATGGTTGGGGCGTTACCCCTTCCCCAGATAAAGCCTACTCAATCGGTTATCGCTATTATAAGAGCCACACCGATTTAGTACTTTATTCGGATCAGACTAGAGTACCTAGCCAGTTCGATAACATCATCATAGATGGATCTATGCTTCATATGTATCTTTTTAAGGATAATGCTCAGTCGGCTCAACTTGTAGCCTCTCTTTTTGAGCAAGGAATTAAGCAGATGCAATCCCAACTTATTAATCAATATGACTCTATTCGGGATCGAAGAGTCTTCCAAGGAATGAATACGGAATTTTTCAAGAGTGCCTGATCAGATTGAATCTTATAAAGTACTGTGTGAAGGTGGATTAGATACTTCACAAAATCATCTGAACTTATCTCAGAATAAACCAGGGTCTGCTACTCGATTGGTGAATTATGAGGTTAGCTTATTCGGTGGATATAGAAGAATTGAAGGTTTCTCTAAGTATGACTCTACCTATTCACTAGTTGGATCTCATACCTCTAATGCGAACACTGCGGAAGGTGCGGTTCTTGGTGTAGCGATTTATACTGACCTTACTACGAATACTGAAATTATTATCGCAGCCAGAAAAGATGTTGGAGCAAACACCTATAGTTTTTATAGATTTTTAGCGAATACAGGTTGGATTAAGTACACAACAGGTTGTACGCAAAACACCACTTCAGGCGGTAGAACAGTCTCTAAGCTACGTCACGTTTCTTTTAATTTCGGTCAAGGACAAGGAAATGAAATATGTTTCGTAGATGGGGTTAATGGTGCGATTGTTTTTAACGGCACTAATTGGAGACAGATTACGACAGGGGGTACTGGAAGTGCTTCAAGTTTTGGTGGAGCACAAGCCCTCGCTCAACCAAGTCTTTGTGAAGTTTTCGAGGATGCTTTATTCTTAGGTGGAGATAAAACATACCCTACTGCGGTAGCCTACTCAACAGTAGGAGAATCTTATAACTGGACAACAACAGGTGGTGGAACGGCAGGGCAACTTGCTCTGGGTATGAACGTAGTTAACTTCAAACCTTTCCGAGAAGATCTTTTCATATTTGGAAGGAATACTATAAAAAGAGCATCCTTAGAGACTGTTGCTAATACATTAACATTTGTCCTTAATCCAGTTACTTCAAATGTTGGGTGCGTTTCTACTGATAGTATTCTAGAGCTAGGTGGGGATCTATTATTTCTTGCACCTGATGGTATTAGACCGGTTGCAGGAACATCAAAGATTGGTGACGTAGAACTAGAAACGCTCTCAAAAGGTGTTCAATCCCTTCTATCAGAACTATCAGAAAAGTATGATTTGGATACGCTTAATGGGGTTGTTATCCGTTCGAAAAGTCAATTCAGGTTTTTTATTGGTGATGGGTCTACTCTCGTTCCTGACTCAATCGGAATTATTGGTGGCTTACGAACAGCGGATCAAAGACTTGGTTGGGAGTTTGGTGAACTTCTAGGTATTAGGGCATCCTGTTGTGTTTCAGGGTACATAGGATCAACAGAGTACGTTCTTCACGGAGATTATGATGGGCATTTATATAGACAAGAACAAGGAACAGACTTTAACGGTTCTAATATAATAGGTGTATATAGGACACCCTATCTTGATTTTGGAGATACCGAAACAAGAAAAGTTCTTCGTAAGATTAATGCATTTATTAGAGCAGAAGGACCTCTCACTATAGGTCTAGCTTTTGATTATGATTGGGGAGATGTTAACACCAGTATCCCTGCTTCATATGAAAGTAGCTCTGTTGGAATGCCCATAACCTTCGCAGGTCCTGATGTAAGTTATGGAGCTACGAATGTTATCTATGGCGGTACGAGTAAACCAATATTTTCAACGGATGTTCAGGGGTCTGGATATTCTGCAAGAGCAACTTTCGTAACAGATGGATCGTTTAAATCACATTCCATTCAGGGTCTAGTTTACGAGTTTAGTGTAGCAGGGAGAGCATAATAATGGCAGGTTATACGAGACAGTCTTCAGCGAGTATTATAAATGGGGCAGATGTTACTGCACCACCACTTAACGCTGAATTTAATAAATTAAGAGATGCGTTTGATGCAAGCTCTGGTCATAGCCATGATGGGGGTGCAGGAAATAGTCCTAAGATTAATCTAGCTACATCAGTCACTGGAACTTTACCTGCTACTCATGGTGGTAGTGGGGGTAAGAATAACTTCTCCGCAACCTCTGCACCGACTGCCTCTGATGATACTGGTGATGATTATGCTATAGGATCATACTGGTATAATACCTCAACCACTAAACTTTATGTCTGTACCTCTGCCACCTCATCTTCTGCGGTATGGAAGGAAATATCTCTCGCCTCATCTTCTGGTATTCTTACGAACGTAGATATAGATAGCGGTACTATTGATGGTACGACTATAGGAGCAAACTCCCCTAGTACTGGTGTATTCACTACCCTTTCCGCTTCAGGTACTTCAACATTTACTACTGTGGATATAAATGGCGGTAATATTGATGGAACAGTAGTAGGAGCGAGTACACCTGCTTCAATTACAGGAACAACAATTACGGCTAATACAGGTTTTTCAGGTAACCTGACAGGGAATGTCACTGGTGATTTAACAGGGAACGTAACAGGGAATGTCACTGGTAATTTAACAGGGAATGTAACAGGGAACATCACCTCATCAGGAACATCTACATTCACTACTGTAGATATAAATGGTGGAAATATTGATGGTACAGTAATAGGAGCAACCTCTGCAAGTTCTGGTTCGTTCACGACAGTAGGTACATCAGGACTAGCGACTATAGCACAAGCAGACATTAATTCAGGCACAATAGATGGAGCCGTGATTGGTGGTTCTTCTGCCCAAGCTATCACAGGCACGACTATCACTTCTACTTCTGGTTTTTCTGGTGGTCTTACTGGCAATGTTACAGGGAACGTCACAGGCAATGTTACAGGTAATGTCACTGGTGACGTAACTGGTGATCTGACAGGTAATGTAACTGCATCTTCTGGAACAACAACTCTTAATAATATTGTAGTTAACGGAACAGCCGATTTCACAACAACAAAACTTACGAACATCGTAGATCCGACAGATGCTCAAGATGGAGCTACTAAGAACTACGTAGATACGAATGATGCTCTCAAGCTAAACCTGACAGGTGGTACTATGTCGGGTGTTGTTGCTATGGGTTCGAATAAAATTACTGGATTGGGTACACCTACTAATACTGCGGATGCTACTACTAAAGGCTATGTAGATACTCAAGTCGCAAACTTAGTAGATTCCGCACCAGGTAATTTAGATACTTTAAACGAACTCGCTGCGGCACTAAACGATGATAACGCATTTTCTACTACTGTAACGAACTCCATAGCTACTAAACTACCTTTAACTGGTGGTACGATGGCAGGGGATATTACCCTAGGTGCTAATAAAGCTACCTCGACTGCTACCCCAGCTACTAATGATACTCTTACCAGAAAAGGTTATGTAGACACTCAAGATGCTCTAAAAGTTACCAAAGCTGGTGACACTATGTCAGGCAACCTAGCTATGGGTACTAATAAAGTTACTGGTGTAGGTGACCCTACTTCAGCCCAAGATGTAGCTACTAAAACTTACGTAGATACCGCAGACGCAACCAAGTTAAATCTCTCTGGTGGCACAATGTCTGGTGTTATCGATATGAATGCAAATAAGATAACAGGAGTAGCTGATCCTACATCAAACCAAGATGTAGCAACGAAGTTTTATATAGATGACACTTTTGGAAGTACTGTTAATGCGGCTTCTTCTGCCAGTAATGCGGCCACTTCAGAAACAAATGCGGCCTCAAGTGCTTCAGCGGCCCTCGCTTCTCAAAATGCTGCCGCCAGTTCTTTAGCTACCTTTCAAGGGCAATATCATGGTCCTCTATCTTCTGCCCCTACTTCAGGCTTAAATGCAGGTGATTTATACTTTAATACGACTAGCAGTAAGCTTAACGTCTACGATGGATCTAACTGGCAATCTACTGCCGAGGCTGCTCAAAGATCTTTAACGAGCCACACTGTTACTTCCGCAGGTACACAGACAATCAGCGTGAACTATACTGTTGGTCTTGTAGATATTTATTTAAATG
>MDTB01052148.1_pt1 | contig 17075 bp, 9 predicted proteins | sample 811161 | NCBI WGS metagenome assembly MDTB01 (sample SAMN05326650, study PRJNA326480) | marine metagenome | isolation source: seawater | place: Mediterranean Sea | collected 2009
ATATCCAAGCATTCCAATCTTGTAAAAATCCTGTACTTAATTTATTTATATGTATTATTTTACCTAAATCTATAACGGCATTTAAATTAACACCTTCATATCCTTGCCAACTTCCCGTCATGTAATTTTTAGGACCTCTTAAGAAATCAATCAGTGCTCCATCACCTCCAGCAGCATATTGCGAGCCATACTGAGTATTAAGTTCTATAGAACGTCCGCTAGGTGTTTTAGTAAATATTGCTGAAATATCTTTACTATATTCACCATTTTTAAAGCATATAGCTTTTAATGTACAGCTATTATCAATAATAAAAGGTGAAGTGTATAAAGTAGACTGATTATTTACATTAGAACCATCTAGGGTATAAAATATTGAAGCACTCTTATCCCAAGTTTTAAGTGCAATAGTATTTATAGTAGAAAATGTTCGATTACCTTTATCTACATAAGGAACAGAAACAATCTTATGATCTTCAATTTTTGATACTGGCAAATTACTATCTAATGAAGCCCATTTCTTATTAGGGTTTGGGCCCATAAAAAATTCAAGTTCTCCACCATTAATGATTTCAGAATGTAAAATATATGAACGATTAAAATCTTTACCATTTAAAAAGGCTGATTGAATATATTTATTATCCGCTGATGCTTTATGGGCAATAATATCAAACTGATTGCCATTTTCAAGTTGTATGCTCGCTTTTTCTAATCTTGGACTACCTATTACATAATAGTCTGAACCAGGAGTTACAGAATAAATTCCCATGGCACTTAATACATACCATGAAGACATTTGTCCACAATCTTCATTCCCTGATAAACCATCAGGTGCATTTGTATACAACTCATTTAAGATTTGTGAAACACGTTCTTGAGATTTCCATGGTTTATTTATATAATTATAAAGATAAGACATGTGATGTGAAGGTTCATTTCCGTGTGCATATTGACCTATTAATCCAGTAATATCAACTTGATGTCTCCCAGAAGTTTTAGATGAAACCGTAAATAATTTATCTAATTTAGCTTCTAAAGAATCTTTTCCACCAAGATAAGTAATGAAACCATCAATATCTTGAGGTACATAAAAAGAATACTGCCATGCATTTGCTTCAGTATAATTAAAATTGACCTCTGATGGATCAAAAGGTACAAACCAAGAATGGTTCATTTTTGCTCTCATGAAGCCTGTATTTGGGTCAAATATATTTTTATAGGATTGAGCTCGATTTAAAAAACGTTCATAATCACCTTCTTCACCTAATTCTTTAGCAATTAAAGCAATACACCAATCATCATAGGCATATTCTAAGGTTTTAGAAACAGATTCAGACTCATCACTAGCAGAAATAAATCCGTTTTGATGATATGAATCTAATCCTAAATGCTTTTGATCTGCTGAGTGAACCATTGCTTGATATGCAAGCTTAAGATCAAAATCATCAATGCCTTTTATATATGCATCAACTATTACTGGAATAGCATGATAACCAATCATACATCCCGTATAGGTTCCTGCCAACTCCCAAATAGGTAATTGACCTCCTACTTTATATTGATTTAAAAATGTTTGTATAAAATCCAGTGTTCGTTCTTGATCAATAATAGTAAATAATGGATGTGTTGCTCTATAAGTATCCCACAAAGAAAATACAGTGTAATAATCAAAACTATTGGTTTTATGAATTCCAAGATCTGTACCTCTGTATGAGCCGTCTACGTCAGAATATATATTTGGAGCAATACATGAGTGATAAAGAGAAGTGTAAAAAATATATTTTGTTTCTTCGTCCGATTCTATGATAACTTTTTTAAGTTGTTCATTCCATGATTGCTCGGCTTCTATTTTTGTTTTATTGAAATCCCAATGAGGAATTTCTTGCACTAAGTTTTTACGAGCTGATTCTATACTTACAGCAGAAATAGCAACTTTTAAAAATATCTTTTCACCTTCCTCTGTATCAAATTGAAAAGAAGCTTTTACATTTTTACCATGTATAGAATCTAATTCTGATGGAATATTATTTATAGCAATAGAAGAGTTTTTAAATTCTTTAGAAAATTGTGCTACAAAATAAATATGCTGGTCAGTTGCCCATTCATTAGATCTACGATATCCAACGATTTCATTGTTTGAAAGGATTTTAATTTCAGATTCTAAAACTTCATCTCTATGCTCTAAATCAAGAATAATATTTGCTGAAGAAGATTTAGGAAATGTATATTGATGAAACCCAACTCTTTTTGAAGAAGTAAGAGCAACATCAATATTATAATCTTCAAGAAAAACTTGATAGTATCCAGCATGAGCAGATTCATTTTTATGAGAAAACCTTGATGAATATCCTGGTTTTCCATCACTACCATTATTGAAATTCACTTGCCCTACAGTTGGAGCGATTAAGACATCTCCATAATCCGAAACACCAGTACCACTTAAATGAGTGTGTGAGAATCCATAAATAATAGAGTCTGAATAATGATATCCACCACATCCATCCCATCCATCTAATCTTGTGTCAGGGCTTAACTGTACCATTCCAAAAGGAACTGTTGCTCCTGGGAAGGTATGTCCATGACCACCTGTACCAATAAAAGGGTTTACATAAGAAAACAATTCCTTTTCATTACTACAAGAAGTCATTAATAGAAAAGCAAAAATGGGGAAGAGTTTATTCATAGGACACGTATAGGTGCGAATTTACTAAAACTTATGATTCAATCACTAATAATAAGTGTCAACAATTGAGTAAAATGTTAAAAGGTTTACATTGAAATCTTCCATAGGGTAATCATTATAAAAGTGAATTCTTTTGATTTCATTTGCTGGAAGATCAAAATAATTATCCTCAAACCTTCCATCATGTTCACAATTAATTTCAAGATTTTTAATAAAGCCATCACTAAACAACTCAAGAATAAATCCTAAACTATCTTTTTCAACTTTATATGAAATTCCTGAAACTGGAAGCTCCATGTACTTAGGGGGTACAAAATGATGAAATTTTCTTGCATTTACATCTAAAGAATCATCTATAAGTTGAATATCTAAATAGGATTTATTTAATAAGTAATTAGTATTATCATACTTATTTAATGATATCTTATGAATTAGAGAGCTTGTTGATGCATTAATATATGCATCATTATTTATTTCATCTAAAGTGTTTCCATCATAATCTACATGACTAATCTTTAAATTTAATGACATGCTAATAGGAGAATCATTTATAGCATAAATTAAAATGGAATCATTTTTTTCAATGCTAGAAATAATAAGATCATTATAAGTTTCTTTTGCTGCGTAATGGAGTGCTTTCCAATTACCATAATAGTCTATACTAGACCATGACACGGAAGGCCAACAATCATTTAGTTGCCAATATAAAGTTCCCATATTGTAAGGTCTAGATCTACGGTGTGCCTCCATTCCAATCTTCATACCTTCAGCTTGAATAACTTGAGATAAGTATACAAAGCTCTCAAAATCAACAGGTGGATTATAGTCTCGTAAAATATATTCATTAATTAAATCATTCCCTCTAGGATGTTTTTGGTGAGCTAATAAGTCATTAGAATTAATACTTAAATTATTATCTGTTGCAAACAATTTAATGGCATCCATTTTAGGAAAAGATTGAAATCCATATTCACTCATAAACCTAGGTACTTTGGTGTCAAAATTTTTAAATGGTTCGGCATCATGCCAAACGCCCCAGTAATGAGAATCTCCATAAAATTGATGTTTTGGATTTCCTCTTCCATATTTTGGAGACGACTCCCAATAATCTGTAGTTGATAGAGATTCAACTAGATTAGGGAGAAGGAATTGGAACAACTTTTTATAATCCATCCATATGGAATCAATATCACTTTGAGTTCTTTCATTTTGCCAACCCCATCGATGCCATCCTTCAGAATTTTCATTATTCCCACACCATAAAGCGATAGAAGGATGCTTTCGCAGTCTTTTTATCTGTTGATTAGCCTCAATCTCAACAGACTTCATAAAGGATTTATTTCCAGGATACATGGCGCAAGCAAACATAAAATCTTGCCATACTAAAATGCCTAAGCTATCGCATAAATCATAAAAGTAATCTCTTTCATAAATTCCACCTCCCCAAACTCGTAACATATTCATGTTTGCATCGATTACATTTTTTAATGCCTTTTCATAAATTACTGAGTCAACTCTAGTATGAAAAAAGTCTAGTGGAATATAGTTTGCTCCTTTAGCATAAAAATCTATGCCATTTACCTGAAATTTAAATCCTTTTCCAATATTTTCTTCTTCTTGAATTAATTTAATTGTACGAATTGCATATTTAGATGTAATTTCATCCACTACATCATGATCAGAGGTTAGTAATTTAATATTTAATGGGTAAAAAAATTGCTCCCCATAGCCTCTTGGAAACCATAATTTTGGATTATGAATAGCAAAATCAATTGATAATTCCCCAGAATCAATTGGGAAAACATTCCCCATGAATTCAATAAAATAGCTTTTGCTTTTATTATAATCTACCGTTATTTCTAGTGATAATAATGCTGTGTCATTAATTGCATTTGTACGAACATAAAAATCTTTAATGAGAGCCTCATCTTGAGTTTTAATTATTACATCTTCTGTAATACCACAGCCTACAAGTTTTGGACCCCAATCCCAGCCAAAATGAAATTGTGGTTTTCTAGAAAAAACTCTTTCACCCCCTGGAAGTTGATATGGGTGATTTGCAGCAAGTTCATTATTCACAATGGTTGTAGGGTGAAAAAGAAATCTTAATTCGTTATCTTCTTTTAAATAAGGTTCAATGTTTATTTCATAAGAAATAAAAAAATTATCACAGCTATTAATTAAATGATCATTTAAATATACATCAGCATATGTATCAATACCGGAGAAAGACAATAGAATATTTTTAGCTTTTAAAAAATCTAGATCTACATTAAATATGGCTTTATATTCCCATGATATAGAATCCACCCATTGTACTTGAGACTCGTTATCTTTGTAAAAAGGATCTTCTATAATGTTATTGTCATAAAGGTCTAAGTATACTGAGCCAGGAACAGAAGCAGTATTCCATTCTCCCCCAACTTCACGAAACTCCCAATTTTTAATTATCAACTGCTTATTAAATTCTTTTTTTTGACAAGAGCTTATTAAAATTATTAGGATTAATAAAAAACTACAATACTTCATGTTTACGGACATAAGAAACAAATTTTTTAAATTTCTGATCATCAAATCCAATATGATCATAAGACGAAATAAAGGGATTTGAAGTTAGAGATAGTTTTGATTGGGTTATCATTTTTGATATGATATTTTTTTTTGAGGAAAGATGAATGTTTTTAAATCCATGATTTATAAACTTCCTCACATTATCAATGGTAACTCCACCACCTGGCATGACATCAATTCTACTTTTAGTTTGTTTATGGAGCTGTGATAGCTTTTCAAAGCCATTATTAACACATGAAGCTCCTCCAGAACTTAAAATACGAGAACACCCACAATTAATAATATCTTCTAAAGATTGATTAAGATCTTTTGAAATATCAAAAGCTCTATGAAAAGTTACAGGCAAAGAGCCCGCCAAATGAACTAGTTTTGATGTCCTTTTCATATCAATGGATGCATCTTCATTTAAAATTCCAAATACGAATCCATCAGCACCATTATCTTTAAACCATTTTATTTCATTCTGCATTAATTGAAATTCTTCGCTTGAATAGAGAAAATCTCCTCCCCTAGGACGAATCATGACGTAAATATTATTATTTAATTGCTTTCTTAATCTAGTAAAAACAGAGTTAGATGGGCTTAAACCACCTAGGTGATAATTAGAACACAGCTCCAATCTAATAGTGGAATCCAGAGTTGATAGATTTGTATAGGAAAATAAACATAATTCTATATCCATAGTAATATAAATAATGCTAAAGATATAAAAGATGAGCTATAAATTACACTAATTTATATTCAGGGGAAGCTTCATTAAAATAGTAGACTTTGATTGAGATTGTTCATCTTTTTCATGATTAATATTCACAGAAAAGTCTTTATTATAAACATCAGTCATTAAAGATAATCTGTTTTTAGTAATTTTTAAGGCCTTACTTATCAAATTTCCTTTAGTAAGACTTCTTATGTCAATAATCTCATTAGAATTGATAGAAATTGAAATATCAATTGACTTATCAACTATTTCCGTATTAATTACAATGGAACAAGTACCATCAGTCAAAGCCATATAATTATTAATCAGATCATCTAAAGCTGGTTGAATTAACATACTAGGAATCCTAATGCCTATTATTTTTTCATTATCATGACTATTTATTTCATACGAGATCGTATCACCAAATCTCAATTTCTGAAGTGACATATATTCTTCTAAATAAATAAGTTCTGTTTCTAAATCAATAAATTCTTTTTGACTTAATTCAAAATTACTTCGCATGAAATTGCTGAACCTTGTAAGGTTTATTTGAGTTTTATCTATATCATATTTTATCAAATAATATTGAATGGAATTTAAGACACCAAAAACAAAATGTGGATTTAACATTAACTTTAGGTTATTATTTTGAATCATTTTAATTTTATAATCCAACTCCTTTTTTGAACTTTTTTTTTGAATCCTATAAATAGTATAAAAAAGATATAAAATAGCTCCCCAGTTCAAAATTCGAAATACACATATTAGAATTCCATTTTTCATAATAATTTATATTATATTTTTTTATTAAACAAGTGTTTCTTTCTTCTAGAAACGTTAAGAATTATTCCATTAGACATAGTTACTTTAATAACGTCCAACTTTTTAATTGAAGTAATTTTAGATTTGTTGATTAAATAACTTTTATGAATTCTAAGAAAACCTGAATTATTAAGTTTTAAATCAAATTCTTTTAAGGTTTTGGAGGTAATAATTTCCTTATTATCTAATAAGTAAATTATGGAATAATTATTAGAGGCATTAATGTAGATAATATCATCAATATTTATTTCTGTGTTTTTACCATCATTAGTTTTTAGGGAAACCTGCTCGGGTTTATTGACTTTCAAATAATTATTATCTTTTTTGAATTTTAAAACCTTTTGAACTGCATTTTCAACCTCACTAAATTGAATAGGTTTAAGAAGAAAACTTATTGGGTAAAATGGGAGTGAACTAATATTAAAATCTTTTGTAGAAGAAGTTAAAATAATTGATAATTTAGAATTGTTTTTTTGATTAAAATATCTTTTGAAAAAAGATTATTGAATGAAGTATCACAAAAAAGCACATCAATTTTCTCAGATTCAAGAATGTTTTGTGCTTCTGTAAAACGATGACATTTGAAACAAATCAAATCTTCAGAGAAATAATTATTCAATACTAATTCAATAAGATTGAGATTTGATATTTCTTTATCAAAAATTAAGGTATTCATTTTATTTATATATTTAATTATGGCGGACAATTAAATGATATAAAATTCAATTATCATGAATTGTATAATTTCTAAACTATTAAAAATTAAACACTTATACTAATATTTATACTAATATTTATTGAAATAATATTTATTAAAGTTATAAATATATGTTTATTTGTGAAATTTAACAGTATATTTCGCTTGTTTTTTAAGTAATAGGGATGGAGTAAATCTATTTCCATAAGCATCTTTAAGCCTATTTAAATCAGAAACAATATTTGATGCTCCTACAGAATCAATATATCGAAATGGCCCTCCTGTAAAAGGCCGAAATCCTATTCCAAAAATAGCACCAATATCTCCATCTTCAGCAGATTCAATAATTCCATCTTCAAGACAAATAACAGCTTCATTTATCATTAATAAGGATAAGCGCAACTGTATTTCTGATGCAATAAATTTCTTTTTAGTTGGATTCCCAAAAAAGTCATACACCTTACTATTTGCTTTTGCCCTAATTTTATTTCCATTCTTATCATATGCTAAGAATCCTTTTTGATTTTTTCTTCCTTTATATCCTGCTTCATTCATTTTTAATAAGCCATCGCTCATAATTGCCCCTTCTCTTTTCTTAAACATTGCAGCAAGATCTCCTGTAACAACGTGAGCTCCAACATCAATTCCTACTTCATCCATTAATGCAAACGGGCCAACTGGAAACCCAAAAGCCTTCATAGCCTGATCAATTTTTATCAGATCAGCTCCTTCTTCTAAAAGCAATAAAGCTTCATTTAAATATGGAGCTAGAATTCTATTTACATAAAATCCAGGACCATTATTGACTACAATATTCGTTTTATTTTGTTTTAATCCTAAATCATAACAAGTTGCAATTGCTCTATCACTAGTTTTTGGAGTTTTTACAATTTCTAACAAAGGCATTTTAGAAACTGGTGAGAAGTAATGAAGACCAATAACATTTTCAGGATGCTTGGCATTCTTACCAATTTCCTCAATGGATAATGCCGATGTATTTGTTGCAAAAATAAAATCATCTTTAGTATGATTTTCTATTTTAGCAAGAATTTTCTGCTTCATAGACATGTCTTCAAAAACAGCTTCCACTAAAACATCCACCTTATCAAAATTAGCATAATCTGTTTGACCTTGAACATTCGCAATAGCATTCTTAGCTTCTAATTGAGTTAGTGATTTACGTTTTACTTTATTACTAAGACTTTTCCATAATATTTTTTTTGATGTTGTAATTGTAGAAGGATTAATGTCTTTAATTCGAATATTAAAGTCTTTATTTAAAGAAACTTCTGCTATTCCAGACCCCATAAATCCTGCACCTAGAATACCTAATGTGTTTATAGGAGAAACATGATCTTCCCAGGGGTTTTTCTTCTTGTCAGTAACCATAAAAAACAATTTTCTTAATGCATTTGAAACCTCTCCTATCATCAATTCTTCAAACTTAATTACTTCAGCTTCATAACCTTTTTCTTGACCATACTTCATTCCAATCTCCACACAATTTAAAATCTCTATCGGAGCAGGATAATTACCATATGTCTGACGTAAAACCTTTTTTCTTGCTTCTCTAAAAATAATAGATCTCCCTATAGCAGTCTTATCTAAAAATTTATTCAAAATTGAAGCTTTAGATCTTCGATTTAATGGTTTATTTACTAATGATAAAGCCATCTTTATAGCAGCTGACTTTAATTTAGTTGGATGAACAATTTCATCAACCAAGCCAATTTTTTTTGCTTTGTAGGCAAAAATATTTTTCCCTGTAAGCATCATTTCTAAACTTGCTTGCAAACCAACTAAAAGAGGTAATCGTTGAGTCCCTCCTCCACCTGGAAGTAAGCCTAACTTAACTTCTGGAAGAGCAAATTTAGTATTCCGATCTGAGGTGGCAATTCTAGCTGCACATGCTAATGGTAATTCTACACCCAAGCCATAAGCAGTTCCATGTATGGCAGCAACAAATGGCTTAGTAGATTTTTCTATTCTTAACAACAAGTCATGTCCTTTTCGAGAAAAGGGTTGGAAGTCACCAACTTTTTCTGCCTTAAAAGCTTTAATATCAGCTCCTGCAATAAAATCTTTCTTTGATGAAATGAATACAGCAGCTTTAATATTATCATCATGAAGAATATCATCTACTACAGTTTCAAACACCTCAATCAAATGAGGAGAAACAATATTAACTTTAGAGTCTTTTTGATCTAAATAAAGTAAAGCAACGCCATTACTAATCTCTTTTCTGATATAATCTTCAACCATCTTATTCTATATATTTTTCAATAATCATTGCATGACCATGCGAACCAGCTGCACAAGCAGCGATAAGTGCAAATCTACCACCCTCCTTATGCAGTCTATTTGATGCAGTTGTTAATAATCTTGAACCAGTAGCTCCAAAAGGGTGACCTATTGATAATGAGCCTCCCCATTTATTTAGCTTATTAAGATCAATTGATCCAATAGCTTGATCTTTTCCTAATTTTTCCTTAGCAAATTTATCAGAAGCCAAACATTTAAGATTTGCTAATACTTGTCCCGCAAAAGCTTCGTGTATTTCTATTACATCCATTTGATCTATACTTAAACCAGATTTATCCAAAACCTTAGCGATTGCGTAACTAGGCCCTAATAGTAAATCATCTTCTACATCTTGAGCTGTAAAAGCATATTCATAAATTATAGATTTAGGTACAAGGCCTAACTCTATTGCTTTAGCATTGGTCATAAGAAGAGATACAGCACCACCATCAGTTAAATAAGAGGAATTCGCTGCTGTGAGTGTTCCATGTTTTTTATCGAACGCAGGCTTAAGTTTCGCTAATTTCTCTCTTTTTGAATCGGATCTAATACCATTATCAATAGATATTGGTTTAAAATTAGGTACTAAGGATACCTCGCAGATTTCTTCATTTAAATAACCTTCTTTTTGAGCTAGACCTGCAAACTGATGTGATCGCAATGCAAAATCATCTTGTTCTTCTCTAGTAATTTGATAACGAGCAGCTAAAATATCACAATCTTGCCCCATAGTTCTCTGCGTAGTAAACTCTGATACTGAAGGTTTTACAGGGACGAAATCTGAAGGTCGAAGCGAGAATACAAATCTTAAAACATCATTAAATCCTCTGAGTTTTTGTGCTGCAAAAAGCTTATTCCTCATTTTCTTTGGAAATCCAATTGGAGTATCTGAAGTATTTTCAACCCCTCCTGCAATAACTACATCTGCATTACCCAGTAATATCTCATTTACACCATTACAAATTGCTCTATTTGCTGAAATGCAAGCCTGTGAAACTGTTTGACAATGTGCTTTATTATGAATTCCAGAACTTATAGCTGCTTCACGAGCTACATTAGGTGTTTTTACATTTGAAATTACTGTCCCTAAAATCACCTGATCAACTTTTTTTGGATCTAACCCTGTTTTTTGCAGTAAACCATTAATAGCAAATTGTCCAAGCTCATATGACATTAAGTTTATATAATCTGTTCCTGATTTTAAAAATGGCGTTCTACAACCATCTATAAAAACAACATTTTCTTTTTTCATGAAAAAATTTTCTTTTTAATTTTATTTATTTCACCTTGCATTGTATTTTAGCAATATGGACGATTACGAAATTTACGCTGAACAAATAATTGTTCATAAAATTCGGTCAGCTTGGTTTGAAATGTCACGAATGTTTAATCAAGTTGCCAAAGCATACAATATATCTATTTCTATTGGTTTTACCCTCATTGCCATATATGAACAAAATGGAACACCAGTAACTAAAATTGCTCCTCGAATGGGTATGGAACCAAATAGTCTTTCCCGAATTCTAAAATCGATGGAAAAAGACCTACTAATTGAACGAATACCAGATTCTAAAGATAAAAGAAGGGTTCTTGTTAAACTCACTAAAAAAGGACAAAACATTCGAAAAATATCCATTAAGTCTGTATTTAGATTAAACAATTCGCTTTTAAAAGATCTTGATCCAATCAAAGTAAAACACTTCTACGAGATCATTAATTCAGTTCCTGTATCAGCTTCTAGAACACTAGACAAAATGCTGAAAGAAATTGAAGATACTAACTAAGCGAATACCCATTTTTAGTTATCAAATGTTTTGCAATATCTCTCCTATTCTCTTTTATATTTAGAGTATAATCTGTTACTAGATTATTAAGGAATTTTTTCATCATCTTATTTTCAAACCCACTTGTATATGCGTTAATTACCTCTTTAGCAGAAGTTCTTACTTTTTCGAAAGCTTCATATGCATGAACTTCTAATATCTTAGTAAATATATCGATTTTATCACATTTATTTGCTTTAGCTTTATCTACTCTAAGACAGGTAGATTCTAAAACAAATATCTCCGTGAGAATATCTGAAAGATTCATCACAATTTCCTGTTCATTGATCAAATCTTTTTTAAACTTATTCGCCGTATTCCCCATAAGTAATAAGAACAATTGCTTCAAACCTTCTATTCTTTTTTCAATGGTCAGCTTTCGAAAATTAAAACCTAAGGCCAATGCTTTTATAGGGGCTTTTTTCATCGCTGGTAAAAGGTCAATTTCTTTGGACTGAAAAGCTCTTTTCATCAACTCCCCTATTATCAATAAACGATTTACTTCATTTGTACCCTCGTAAATTTTAGTAATACGAGCATCTCTATAACCTCGCTCTACACCTGTTTCAACCGCATATCCCATTCCTCCATGAATTTGTATGGCTTCATCTGTAACATGACATAAAATATCAGATCCATAAACCTTTGATATAGAACACTCGATTGCATACTCTCTAATTGCGATCAATTTTGCTTCTGCAGAACAAGCACCATCGGTAAGCAATGAGCGGTATTTAAGATCTATTAAATGTCCGATCCTGTATGTTGCCGACTCAACAGCAAAAGTTTTTATGGCCATATCAGCAAGCTTCTGTTTAATGGCTCCAAAATCTGCGATTAAACTTTTAAATTGTTTGCGTTCGTTGGCATATTTGACAGACTTTTCGATTGCCAATTTAGCCCCTCCAACTGCACTTGCTCCAATCTTTATTCTTCCTGAGTTCAATATGTTTAATGCCATCTTAAACCCTCCTTGTCTTTCACCTAAAAGATTTTCCTTTGGCACCTTACAATCGTTAAAGAATACCTGTAAAGTTGATGATCCTTTAATTCCCATCTTCTTTTCTTCTTCTCCTAATGTGATGCCACCAAAGTTTTTTTCAATGATAAAAGCCGACAGGTTTTTATCATCATCAATTTTTGCAAAAACGATAAATATGTCTGCAAAACCTCCATTGGTAATCCACATTTTTTGCCCATTAATTATATAATGAGTTCCTGCCTCATTTAGAACCGCTTTTGTTTTTCCAGAATTTGCATCCGAACCTGCATCTGGCTCAGTTAAACAGTAGGAAGCCATTAGCTCTCCATTTGCCAAACCAGGAAGATATTTTGATTTTTGCTCTTGATTGCCATAGTACACGATCGGTAAAGAACCAATAGAAGTATGTGCACCAATTGCTGTGGCAAAAGAATGACCGTATGCTGTTGCTTCGCCAAACATAAGTGTCGTAACCATATCAAAGTCCATTCCTCCAAATTCTTCTGATATATTTACTCCTAACATTCCTAATTCTCCAGACTTCTTTAATAGTAAAGGCATCAAGGATTTGTCCGTCATCGAATCGAGCTTTTCAAGATCTGGAAATACCTCTTGATTAATAAAATCATTGATCATGTCTTTTATCATCAATTGTTCTTCGTTAAACTCTTCTGGTACAAATACATCTTTAGCTAATGTTTTCTCATAAAGAAAAGCTCCTCCTTTCATATAAACTTGGATTAAATTAGGTTCACAAGTATACAAAATTAAATTCAATGCACGCATTGATTAGTTGTAAAATTAGATAAGTTTTGTGGTTAGATGAATAGCTTAGTAGATATAATGGCTTATTCCCATTTTACTCTATTAAGAAACTTCTGCATTTGCTTAATATTTCCAATCTGATAGCGGTATGAAGTCGTTTCATTCTTGCCTTTTCTATTAGATAATCGATAAGGAGAAGTAATGATCATATTATTAAATTCAAAATCTGAGCTTATTATGTTCATGATCCCACGTCGATAGGTGAAAAAATAGAATTTATCATTTGTAATTTGTATGTATATATTTACTTCATCACCCAAAGAATGCGGTCTTATTTCGACAATTCCAGGCACCATTCTGTCTATTTTTTTTCCAATGATGTTATTTAATGAAATTTTTTGAGGTGAAATAAATGAAGCAGATTTTTGATTCCAATCTAATCTCAATTGTGGAAAATAGAAGGTATGCTCAAATTCCGCCGGTATGAATTTCCTTCCATTTTGCTTTTTTCGGTTGTATTTTCGGAGAAGTCTTTTGCCTAATTTTTCTTCTAGTATTCTTTGATGTAAAGCTGAAGACTCATCTACCTTCTGATTGAGAGATGACCTTTTAAGTGCTTTATGTATTATTTTAGCAGCTTTTTTATGCATTAGAAAATCAAAGCTCAAATCGACCTTCCCTCCTATGGTTTGTTCCTTAAAATCAGAAAATAAAGCCCCAAAAGCTTCTATGTTCAACAAGCCAGCATCTTCTCCTAAATTCATCTGCCCTTCGGCATAAAGGGTACACTCTTCAGGATTATATATCGCAATATTTCCCGGTGCTTTTCTATTTGCTATTTTTTCTTCAGAACCAATAATATACTCCCAATCTCCCTCATCAAAATGCACAAAACCATTCACTCCAATAACTTCATAATCATTAAAGCGTTTAGGAGAACTGAGGAAGGCCGGATAACAAAGAGTGGGTCCATGACTAATCATAATTCCTGCATGCCATTGCTGTCGGTCGGTTAATCGTACATCAGGATCAAGATCTATAAATACATCATCCGGATTCACTATATCTTTAAAAGGGATCCAGGCGCGATTAAGCTTATCACAAGCCAAGTGAATGCGTGTATCCCCATCAAAGGTCAAAAAGTCCTCATAACTGTCTAAAAACACTTTCCCTTTAAATCCAAAATATGGATCTAAACGGAAATTGTCTTTTTCTTTAATATATGTAATTCCTTTTAAGATATCTCCTTTCTTCTCGAGGGTAGAAAAATGGATAGGCTGGTAATTCCCTTCTATGTCAATATAATCAAATGTAGCCTTTCCAGTAAACCTACCTCCACTTTGAACATCTAGCTCGGCATTGTAAAAATTATATTCTGTGATCGTTTCAGAATCTACCCACAGTAAGGCATTATGAAGCCGTTCCATTTTACCATTGGAAAGAATACGCACATGCGAAGAATCAGGCTCTATGGTTACCGGTGGTATTAAAATTTCAGAAACTCCATCTACATCCAATTCATAATTAGTTAGATCATATCTGGCATCAGAAGCATAAAACTGTAAAGAATCTTGATATTGATCTACAGAAACTAACCAGGCATCGTCATCGGAAAACTCAGAAAACAGGATGGACTGATTGCCCCTATCCCACTCCATTAAGTCGAAATATAAGTGATACTTGTTTTTACGAAGCTCAAATCTTGCGGAATCCATCAGTGTTTCAAAGGAACCAAAATCTTCTTCAAAACTCATCGCAGAATAAAGCTCACGTCCCATTACAATTTTATCTCCTCCCGGCCCATCAAACAAGTTGAATTGGGAATGATCGGCAGTAAAATCTCTGCTCTGCAAAATAAATGCTTCTGAAATAGTCAAGGCTTCATTATAAAACAATTCTCCCGAGGCGGTAAGCACTTTTGGACTCAGAACCATAGAGCCGTCAAATTCAAAGTTCTCTTGATAAGCGTCAAAAAACAAATCTCTGTTTGCCGATTCCATTTGATCATTAAAAGCACGCCAATCGATACTCACATCTTTTACATGAACAACTGGACAATCTGTAGGTGAAGTTTGTTCGTAAATATGATGCAAGTTAGCATGAGCCATGGCACGATACGGATAGAAATACACCGAGTCAGTTGCAGTTACCGAATTCAGGTAATAGATAGTACCACTTCCTCTTAAACCATCATTGTCTAAATACAAATGATCTGTAAACTCCCCTCTTCCCTCATAGGCAGGATATCTTTTTTTAATATTGTGTGAGAAGTTCAGTTCTAGATCATCATTTAAACGCATGGTATCTCTAAAGAATGGGAAGATGGTTGGGGCATTTAAATTTCCCGGAAACTCTAGGTTTTCAGTATTAAGAACTAGTAGAGAATCCAACTCAAAAGGGTCAACTTTAAAGGAAAACAAGTCTCTTTCGTACACGCCTTTTTTAATCTTATCATAGTAGATGTAAGAATCTTTGTAGCTGTGTAACTTTGGAAAATCGGATTTATCTTCTAAACCAGACTTATTATTTGGAGCATCTACATAAAGCTTTCCTATAAGATCAGAAATGACAGTTTTTACTGTCTGATCTATGGAAAAACCTTGCTCATCTATGAAACCTGAGGGCACTTCATATCTTAGGGAATCGATCTTGTTCAATTCAATTTCAAATGGATCATAAACAAAGTCCATTTGCTTTCCGAAGATGGCAAAACGGGCGGTTTGCACGATACCGTCAAAAGTAAAATCTCGATTTTGATGCACAACCAAGTCTCCATTGTAAGGGAAAACAGTCACCTGATTGGAATCAGACAGTTCCACCATATTTACGCCGGCAACAGCCAGGTCACCGGACTTTAGATCCATTCGTGCATAGGGCTTGCTATCGCTTCTGGAAACCATGCGAAGTCCATCATAATCTCGCTTTTCGAGTCGGGCATCTAAAAAGTGATAGAGTTTGTCTTTGATGTCAATTACCTCTTTGCCTGTGTTATAATCCACAAACCCCAAAATGGCAAAATCCATCATCAAAATATGAGCATTTTCAAGGGAATAATTGTAATACTCAGCGACATCACTTAGTAAGAAATTCTTTTGCCCTTTAAAATCTCTACTCATGGTGCGTAAAATAAATGCGGGGTGACGTTTATCCATGGTGGCAATGTCCTGATAGCGGGATTCATTATAAAAATTATAGGATTCCATAAGGGCAGGATTCCGAGCAGGATCTCTGTCATTAGAAAAGAAAAGTGCTGCCGAGTCTTTTTTCCACTCCATCCTATCAAAATAACAATCAAATTTGTGGTAGGAAGAACGAATGGGGCTCATGCCAACATTCTGTTTCACACGCTCAAAATTTAAGGTCCGAATGCTGTCGGAGTAAAGCAGTTTTAATTGAGGGTGTACTATAGAATCTTCCTTCCAGGAAAGCCTAATCCTTGCATCTTCAGCATAAATACGCGCATCCTGCATTCTATACCTTTTGGCTTTGGCTTCGATAAATGGTAGGTCATTTTCATAAAAAGTAAGTTGAATGTCCTGATTCTCTTTTCCAAATAAGAACATGCGCTTCCCTCTGAGTTCCAAACTCCCCTGTGCATCAATATCTTCAAATATATTGTAAAAGTATATTGTGTCTTTATCGGAAATAAAGCCCGGATAGATGGCACCTTTTCGATTAGGATTAGCAGTCAAACCATCAAAATAACGACCCAACAATTTATTTTCATCATGCTG